>Ga0226835_1000040_pt1 | contig 280920 bp, 246 predicted proteins | sample LAC_MetaG_1_FD_163627 | JGI IMG/M metagenome (GOLD analysis project Ga0226835, IMG submission 163627) | Anaerobic ammonium oxidizing microbial communities from anammox membrane bioreactor (MBR) in UC Berkley, California, United States -... | ecosystem: Engineered > Bioreactor > Anaerobic >...
CGATTCGAACCAGGTCGGTGCTGGAATCGCTCCGGTGAATCTCGGCCAGGACTCCGGTGACCCGGTGGTGGCTTTTGAGCAGGAGCTTCACCTTGGCGCCGGTGATGAAACGGACGCCCCACTTCTCCGCTAATGGAATCAGATTCTGGGTCATGCCCTGCTTGGCGCCCTTGGGGCAGCCCGAGGCGCAGGCATTGGTGTTGACGCAGTTGTTGGCGGCTCTGGGCACCACCCGGGCCGACCAGCCCATGAGCTCGGTGCCTCTTTTGAATATCTCGGTGCTCTTCGGGATGCTCGTCGCTTTGCTTACATGAAGATGCTCTTCGGCAAAGGCGAAATGCGGCTCCAGCTCTTCTACAGAGAGACCGTCGATCTCGAATTGCTTGGTCCAGCGCATGGCGAATTCGGGTGGCAACCTGTGCCAGAAACCGCTATTGATCTCGGTGCTTCCGCCCAGGCAGCGCCCCTCGACATAGCCGATGGGGACCGAGCCGATGATCGGCGTCATGCCTTTGTTGCGATAGAGAAGCTGCATGGAGCGCGTGGAAGATTGACCATAGGCGTCCAGCCCGTGCCTGTTGCCTTCCTCCAGCACCACCACATCGAAGCCGGCGCGAGCGAGCTCGATGGCGGTGACGGCGCCCCCGGCTCCGGAGCCCACGACGAGGGCCTGGACTTTCACAGGTTTGAGCTTATCCGGGTCGGTCATAGCTATGACTCCTCCCCTTTGAAAAGCACTGCCTGCACCGCCTCATGGTCGTAGTATGCGAGAATCGCCAGGCTGCGGATGAGCTTCATGAACTTGCGAGTCAAGCCGATAGGACCGAATGCCCAGAACTCGATGAGCTTGCGGCGGCGAGCCAGGGGCACGCTGCAGAGGAATTTGCCTGTGCAGGCGAATATGTAGAGCTTGAAACCCACCAGTCCGACTTTGAAAAGGAGTCGATAGCGAAAGGGGATGCAATCGATCTGCTCGCAGGTGAAGCGTCCTACTTCTTCGTGGACTTCGGCTCGTAATTTGGGATCTTCGATGAGATCAGGCTCCGGGGTGAAACACTCGCAGATTGCCGACCAGAACTCGGAGAGCTTGCTGTGCGCCGGGGCGGTGGTGCCCGGATAGGAGACGATGACGCTCATGGACTGGTGCTCGGGCTCGGGCAGGGTGCCGATGGGTTTGGCTTCCCAGGCGAGGGCCTGGGCGGAGCCGACCTCGAAGCCGTAGCGCGCCAGGGCGAGAAGCCCCCAGACCGTGACCGTGGCGAAGAAGACGAAGTGCACCACGACTGCATAGCTGAGGGCGGTGGCAGCGTCGATATCCACGGTGTTGACCGTGCCCGGAGTGAAGCCCGAGACCGACGAGACAGCGATGAGAGCGGTCTGACAGGCGAGATGATAGACGCCGATGAAGCCCGGGCTGGAAGGAGCGAGAATGCCCAGGTTGGTCGCTGACATCGTCACCACTGCCCTGATGAAACCGAGGGGAAGACCGAAACAGGGCATCACCAGCATGAAAAAAGCTGCTTCGAGGATCCATACCAGGAAGCTGGTGCCCAGCACCATGAGGGCGCTCTGGGCGTTTCGAAGGCAGGAGAAGGCACGGTTGATCTGGGTGACCAGACCGAGGGCCCGGTGGTGCCATTTGCGCCCCAGGAAATGAGTGAGATTCGACGCCAGGGCGATGGCGGACTGGGGGCTGAGGGTGACGAAGGCGACTACTATAATTGCCACCAGAAACAATACCGCCATCCCGGCAGCCACATAGTGGATGTTGGTGCTTTCAAGGGGAATGAAAAATGATCCTGCCACGAAGAGAAAGATGATCACGAGCCCGTCTAGAAGCCGTTCTAGAAAGGTGATGGTGAGGGCTAGGATATAGGGAAGACCGGTGCGCTCGGCGAGCATGCCGGCGCGAGCGAACTCTCCCATGCGCAGCGGCAGGATATTGTTGGTCACATAGCCGACGGCGACGATATTGCTGGCGGTGCCTACCGAGATGGATGATTCGTCTTTCACCAGTAGCTGAAGCCGGACGCCGCGCATGAGCATGCCCATGATATAGACCGTCACGGCAGCGGGCAGCCAGGGCAGCCAGACCGCTCTTCCGAAAGCTGCTTGAACCTCGTCCCAGTGTAGTTGATTTACGATGACGGCGAAGAAGACCGCCGAGATGAGAAAGCCCAGGACGACCATGAGCCCCCGGGATTTGAAGAGACGCACCCAGGCGGAGAACAGCCCGGTTCCGGAGCCGGAACCAGCATCGGCGTCGGAGTCCGCGGGCTGGGCAGCCTCGACCGGGTCCTTTTTATCGGACGCAATGCTTTCGTCTTCGATGCTCTGTGCGCTTGTTTCCTGGTCCATCAGTCTTTCGCCGCGTCACGCGGGCAACCGGAGCCTCTCATCTTATGCCACTTTCTCAGGCTTTCTACGGCTTTCACTTCTTATTGTCCTCATGACATTAAAATCCCAGGTACTCAGTCTCTGGGTATAAAGTTGTTCTGGATTGAAAATGGAGCTTCGCACCTGACCGAAAAGATCGACGAGTCCACATACCGGACGCACCTGAGACGGGTGCTCAGTCTTCCTGCCGGGGCTTCGAGGCGGCAGCTCAAACGCGCCCGGGACCGCGAAGCGCAGAAGTGCCGGGATGATTTTCTCTCGGACAATCCGGATGCGCGGTCTCTTGCGAAGGAGCGTCTGGATAATGTTCACCTGGCCTTCGATTGCCTTGCCGATCCCAAAGCCTTCCGTGCTCAGCTCGAGAAGGTCAACGACGAGATTCTCCAGGGCAAGCTCACCCGCGATGAGGCGCTTCTGTTGCGCAAAGAAGTCGCGCCGCAACCCGTACCGGTGCGCGGTCCCTCGTCTCCGGATGCGCTTCCGGACTCGGCTGCCGAAGTGGAGCCAACCGCTGATGGTGGCACGGGATCGAGTCTTCAAGACGAGCGTCTCCTTGTCAAAGAGATGCGCGATAAGCGGGTCGGCAAGGAGCCGAAGATCGGGCGGAAGAAGGCGCAGCAGATCGAGCGTATTACTCGCGAGACCCTGACCGGAATCACCGCCGCCGCCAAACGCTCGGCATCCGAAAACGCGCTTGCTCTGTCAGAATCCGGGCGGACCGAATCAGATGAGTTCTATGAGGCTCTTTACTCTGCTGTCAGGCGGGACGCCGAGCAAGTGATGAATGATGCCATAGAGGAAATGAAGCGGCTCGAGCTGCCAGTGGAGGATAGTCTACTCGATTCCTTCGCCATGGCTGTCGAGGATGCCACCGAGGACGCCACCGACTACGAGTATAACAAGCTCGAGGGTATAGTCGCCCGGGAGCCTGAAAGTGGACGGAAGAAGCTCTGGACGATAGTTCTGACTTCGCTGACTATTGTCTCGGTGACTTTTCTATTTTGTTTCGTCAGTTTCGTGAAGACGGTGGAGAAGCCGAGCTCGGTGGATTCGCAGTTCGGTCTTGCCGATCGTGAGAAGGCGGGCATGCTCGCCGTTAAGGGGCTGAGCCCGCAGCAGCCCGTGTCGAGCAAGAGCTATCAGGCTTACGGACGGGGGATATCGCCGGTGGCCGGTCCAGCCGGCTTCGCCTGGCGGACTACTTATTATTCGATTGACGGAGTCGGCGAATACAATCTCGGACTCGATGCCGTGGACAGGAGCGATTATGACGCGGCAGAAAAGCATTTCATGAACTCCATCATGACCAATCACAACGTTTATCAAACTGTCTACAATCTGGGCGTGACCCACCTTTCCCAGGGCAAGCTCAGCGCTGCTCTGGCTGATTTCACCAATACTCTCGGTATCAAATGCGACCTCGCCCAGGCGCTCTACAATAAAGGATTCGTCTATTACCGGAGCTCGGTCGAGACTATAGAAGCGATGCACGACCAGAGCAAGAGCCAGGAGGAGCGCGATCTAATGGCGAAGCGCTCCGCCGACACGCTCCATGCTGCCATTCATACATGGACTGCTGCGGCGGTGGAAGCCCCCAGGATCGGGCAGCCCCTCTTCAATCGGGCAGTGGCACGCTACCGCCTGGGCGATCTGAAAGGTGCGCGAGCCGACTTCGACGAGGCCCTCAGAAGAGATAGCGCCCTGACCGCCGCCAGGCAGAATATCGATTTCATCGACCGGGTCCTGGCGGATCCCGAAACCGAGCCCGAGATCGACGACTCGAAGGTGCCGGATGGCCCCACCGGTCCCCCGGGACCCCCGGGACCCGGAGCCTTATAGCACGAGGTGCCTGCCGATCCAGGAGGCTCACATGTGGGTTGGACTTCGCTAGTGTATGAACTCGCCCGGGGTCGGAGTCAGACAAGCACTCTGCGGCTTCCCTGAACCAGTCGTACGAATTACGGCGAAGTACTGGTTCAGGTCTTTCACGGGAATCTTGATCAACTTGTCTCTGTAGTTTGGATCTTTGATGAGCAGGCTGTCGGTTGCCTTGTCGTAGCCGATTACGCCGTACTCATGCCTGCCGTTGACCAGGGTAGCAGGCTCACTCCCCCCGGCTATTCGTCTGATTGTGTCCTGGCACGAGCCGTCTTGAAGCGCGACTTCCACTACAGGTTTGCCAGTCATGGCTTCGATACCCATCGAGAAGGCGGCGCCCATCGCTCCGGCATAGTCTTGCGGACGCTCGGGCTCTGCTACCCGGCCATCGGCTCGATTCATGTAGGTAAAGCCTCTCTTGAACTCGTAGCGGTGCCGATATTCTCCAAATGCTTTCTCCAGAACCGCAGGCCAGGTGCCGTGCTCGGTGCTGGCGCCATAGATGGCGGTTTCGGCAGCCGTCGGTTTCTTCACCGTAACGGGTCGATCTGGAGCGCCGGGAAAGGTCACTGTATAAGTGCCGTCCTGATTGTCCTTGATCATATTCCTGATCGCTTGCGGATTCTTGCTTGCCAGAGACAGAGTTGCAGACATGAAGAAGCAGTCACCGACATGTCCCTGCTCTACCGCTTCCGGACAAATCGACTCGAGCGGATTGCCGGCATTGCCGTACAGGCTATCGGTGGCACCGGCGCTATGGTTTTTGAGGCGCTCGAAGCTGCGTCCGATCCAGTCCTTATTGTCCTCGGACAGACGATGAAGGCTTTCGAGGTCCCAGCTGCTTACACCTTTGTCCGGCGAGTAGATGAGCCACTCTTTGCTCAGAGGCGACAGGTTGTTTGCTTGCTCACGCAACAAGTGCAGCAGGGGAACTGCTTCCCCTGGCGTTTCCGGATTCGCGATTGCTTTGCTTACCTCTTCCTGAGTGATATAGCCGTCATTGTCGCTGTCAATCTGACTGAAGTACTTGGTGCTCAATCGCTCGATTTCCCGGAACGCCGCCTCGTTGCGCTGACGCTTCTGTTGAGGGCTCAGCTCTATCGTTTCGATTGGGCTCTTGTATCCCAGCCGAAATAGTTCGGCTCCAGTGCTCTGCGAGCCGAGATCGCCAAAGGCGCTGGTAAAGATAAGGGTATCTGTATGGGTGGCGTTCCCTGATTGCCCGCCGACGGGGACTATTGGTTCGAGTCCGTCGTAGGAAGCGTTGAATAGCGCCAGACTTGCTATCGATTGTGGCGATGATTCCAGTGATTCGAGGTGCGCTTGCCAGAGAGGCGTGTCAAGGCCGGAGCCGGAAGTATCGAGGTTGGTCATGCTCTTCGTCTACAGTTCTGGGGGTAGAACCGAGTCTAGGGACGACTTGTTAGGAATCCGTGAAATCCTTCGTTTCTCTCTTTCCTGTCTCCGGGAGACTTGAGTTCTCCGGTGTTCTGTTCTGTGGATTGTTTGCTATTCTTGCAAAGTAGGCTCTACCGATTTTATTTTCGGGGTGGCTTGACGATACTAGACGACCGGTCTATTATGAAAAGAGTGAACCCGCCGCAAGGAGAATCGAAGATGCACGCATTAGAGAGCACGTTTGTAAGTGAAAACCACAACAGTCTGCACAGCATATGGGTCGAGCACCTGGTGAATCGGCGACTGAAGTCGGTCCGGGATTGGAGCGATAGACCTGGTCTCGGGAAGTGGCTGGAAGAAGCGAATGGCTTTTTTGTCCACAGAATAGACGACCGGTCTATTATAACAGTCCCTGTGAAGGCTGAAAGCGCATGCGACGGCTATTGCTGTTAAGTCTTGACGAAACTAGACGACTGGTCTATTCTGGGACCAGATGTCCCAAGCTGTGAGGCAATCCTGTGACACCAAGAGTAAGCACTCGCAAAGACACCCGCCTGGCGCTCCTGGAAGCCGGTATCAATGCCATGTTCGAGAAAGGCTACACCAACACTGGTATTTCAGAAGTGCTCAAGTCGGTGGGAGTGCCCAAGGGCTCGTTCTATCATTATTTCGACAGCAAGGAAGAATTCGCTCTCGAGATTATCAACGAGTTCGACCAGGAATACCGAGCCGGTGTTCTTTCGGTACTCTCGGACAAGACGCTTGCTCCGACTGCGAGACTCAAGCGCTATTGCAAGCTGAACAAGGAGAAGTTCTTCGAAGCTGATTGCAAGCGCGGTTGCATAATCGGCAATCTCTCCCAGGAGATGTCGGGACAGAGCGAGCGTTTGCGCGATCGCCTGCGCGAGGTGATGAATGGCTGGCGTCTGAGTTTTGCCGAGTGCATTCGCGAAGGGCAGGAGTCGGGAGAATTCAGCAAGTCTTTCGATGCCGAAGACATGGCTGAGTTTTTCATATGCGGCTGGCAGGGCGCGGTGATGCGCGCCAAGACCACGCAGGATCTGCGCCCTCTCGACAATTTCATCGAGCTGATGTTCGAGGGGCTGCTCAAGAAATAGTGTTTTTTACCAAGTTGCCATAATCCATCCGGAGGCTCCGGACGGTATCACTGGCAGTGCTTTAATGAGGGGACCTGACATGAACAAGAATTCGCTATTCAAACCGTTCGATCTGGGCGGCACTATGCTGAGAAATAGAATAGTCATGGCGCCGCTCACCCGCGCCCGCGCCGGTGCCGAGCGGATCCCGAACGGGCTGATGTCCCAATACTACAGCCAGCGAGCTTCCGCCGGCTTGATTATTACCGAGGCAACGGTGATTTCGGAGCAGGCTATCGGCTGGCTCAACACCCCCGGCATCTATAACGACGCCCAGCAAGCCGGCTGGAAAAGAGTCGTCGACACTGTGCATGAAGCAGGCGCCCCGATCTTCATCCAGCTCTGGCACACCGGAAGGGCTTCGCACAGCAGTCTCCAGCCCGATGGCAGAGTGCCTGTCGCACCGTCAGCAGTGAGAATCGACGGGGACCATATTCACACTCCGCTGGGCAAAGTCCCTTACGAGACACCCCGGGAGATGACCATCGAGGAGATCGAGGCGACCATCGAAGACTATCGCCGAGCTGCCAGACGGGCATACGAAGCTGGATTCGACGGCATCGAGATTCATGCTGCCAACGGCTATCTCATTGATACATTTTTGCAATCACGCACGAACAAAAGAACCGATCGCTACGGTGGCAGCATCGAGAATCGTTTCAATTTCCTGCTTGATGTACTTACCGCGGTGCTCACTGTCTGGCCGGCGAACAAGGTCGGGGTGCGGCTGTCGCCCAATGGCGTCTACAACGACATGGGCTCGCCGGATTATCGTGAGACATTCACTTATGTCGCCGGGCAGCTCGACAAATTCGAACTCGCTTATCTTCATGTGCTCAACGGGCTCGGTCTCGGATTCCACGGTCTCGGTGAGCCGGTCACCCTGAGCGAGCTCAGGGAAGTATTCGACGGAACGCTCATGGGCAACGCCGGCTACGATCAGGCATCCGCCGAGCACGACATCAGCGAGGAGCTCGCCGATCTCATCGCTTTCGGACGCCCCTTCATCAGCAATCCGGACCTCGTCGAGCGCTTCGCCAACGCCTGGCCGCTCAACCCGCCAGCCGAGATGAAGGACTGGTACTCCTTCGAGAAGGAAGGCTATATCGACTTCCCGACCTACCAGGAAAGCCTTCAAGAACATAGTCAAGAAAGTCTTCAAGACAATCATCAAGAGAAGCTCAAACCAGTCGGCTCCGAATCCTGAGGCGATGACTGCCTTATACATGCTCTCGATCGGGGGCAGCAACAAAGCCTTGCCCCTGGTCGAGAGCATGACCAGCAGCTACGCCTCATGCTAGAGCATAACCAGCAGCTACGCCGACCTTAGCCATTTCCGCCTGAGATGCAAAATGACTCACAGGTCAAGATTTCAAGATAAAACTTGATCTGAGAGTCATCTCTTTCGATCAAGATGACTGTCAGATCATCTTTTTCCAAAAAAAGATGATCTGACAGTCATTTTGGGTTCGCCATATCGAAGTGGAGGCGCGCTTTATACTTTGAGTATGGCGAAGCGGGGATGGTAATGGCGAACAACGAGAGAGATCCGCTATTTGATTTGCTCGCGCGGATTAGGAATCCGGTGAGTTATCGTGAGATTATCGCGCAGTGCCTGCGTCACATCTATATGGGCGATCCTTTTGCAAGCGATGAAGGCGCTTCCGTCCCTTCGCCTGGAGCTGAGCTCATGGAGAAAGTCCGTCTGACCGAGCGGATTATCGCTGGTTTGCGCTGTGTACTCTACGCGCCCGCGGCATCGGGTGACGAGGCTCTTCCGGTTTTGCTCTACATGCACGGAGGCGGTTTTGTCGTCGGTTGCTCCGAGGACACGGACTACATCACCAGACGTATCTGCTTCGAAAACAACCTGGTTGTTGTGAGCATCAATTATCCGCTTGCTCCGGAATCGGTTTTTCCTGAGGCGCTGAACAAGTGCCTGGAGGTGGAGAGGGAGCTTCGATGCAATGCCGAGTCGTTCCGGCTCGACTTCGAAAGGCTGCTGCTCTGCGGCGATTCTGCCGGGGCTAATCTAGCCGCCGGAGTGGCTGTGCGGTTAAGCGAGAGTGGGACACCTGCGGCAGGCTTGATCATGCTTGCGCCCTGGCTCGATATGAATGTCGAGCTCTATGACTCATTCAACCGCCTGGCGCCCGACGGGATAGTCTATGATGCCGCTTTTGTCGGCTACGCAAGGGGCGCTTATGTCTTGCATGCTGATTGGAATAATCCCCTGGCTAGCCCGATGTACTGCGACTATGCTAGTTTGCCTCCGGCATTGCTCCTTACCGGAACCGAAGATCCGGTTTTCGATCAGGCCCGAGCCTTCGTCTCCAGAGCTCAGGAGACCGGCAGCAGAAGTGTCGAGCTGGCATCTTTCAACGGGATGCCGCACGGCTTCTATTCTTTCCCTGGCTTGTTTGCCGAAACTGACGAATGCTTCGAGCGAATAGCGGGATTTATTCATGGCTTGATCTAAGTCAGGTCAAGATTTCAAGAAAAGACTTGATCTGAGAGGCATTTTTTTCGTCCAAGATGACTGTCAGATCATCTTTTTTGGAAAAAGATGATCTGACAGTCATTTTTCGGTCGCCATAGTTGAGAAACCGTTGACGTTTCTCTCTGGACGGGCTATTGATACAAAATGCTCGACTTGCACTACGACGATCCACGGCTGGCTCGGCTCTATGACCTGGACAGTCCCTGGTCGATTGACCGCGATTTCTACCTGGAGCTGGCAGGCTCCAAGCCCTGCCGGGTGCTCGATCTCGGATGCGGGACCGGGCTTCTCTGCGATGCTTTTGCCGGTCGTGGTCATGAAGTCACCGGAGTCGATCCATCCGCTGCCATGCTCGAGGTCGCCAGGACCAAGCCGCAGGCGAGCAAGATCGCGTGGATGGAAGCCGTGGCACAGGATTTCCGATCGAGTAAAAAATTCGATCTGATCATCATGACCGGTCACGCGTTTCAAGTACTGCTCGAAGATCGCGATGTCCAGGGCGCCCTCGAGGTCATGCGGGCTCAGCTGGCGCCCGGCGGTATCGTCGCCTTCGAGTCGCGCAATCCGGCTATCGACTGGTGCTCGCGCTGGGACTACGAAATGGACTTGATTGTAGAAGGCTCGAAGGTTAGAGAATCCAGGCGCTTTCTATCGATGGAAGGGGAGTTCATGACCTTCGAGCTGCGCTATGAATTTGTTCAGAGTGTCGCGGATACGGGAACTCCGGAAGGACACGAAGAGGTCCTGATTTCTAAAAGCCAGCTCCGCTTTCTGAGTCGGGAGGGCATCGAAGCTTTTTTGACAGAAGCAGGTCTGCGGGTTCAAAAGTTGCTCGGCGACTGGGAATCCGAAGTCTTTAATGCGGAGACCTCGGAAGAAATGATCTTCATAGCAACTTCTGATTTGTCAGGCGTTTAGACCGCTTAAAAGATATAGTTATAAAGGGGACGAGTGTTACCAGGGAGGCGCTTGCTTGGCACGCCGAGACAGAATATGCAGATTTTGTCAGGCGAATGATGCGCGCCGAGTTGCGCGACTGAAGCGCTCCGTGTTCATTTGCTCCGATTGCTTGGCAGACCTCGAGTCGAGCCTTAGCGAGCAATTGCCGGGGCAAGACTGCGCTTTCCGTCCGGCGGAGGAGACTATTTCATATTCCGCTTCACCGGAGTTTCATGCGGCTCTTAATGAGGAGCTGATGGGGCTTGGTCGGTTCGAGAAAATTGATGCTGCGCTCAGCGACGTGTTCGAGTATGTTCTCGATCGGGGTCCTCGAACAGTTAAGAGAATTCGCTCCAGAGCGAGATTTGCCAGAATACAGGAAAAGAGCGTCTGCGAGCACTGTCTTCTCCGATGCAGGCAAAATCTTGCCTGTGGTCGCGCATGAAGAAAATCGACTCGATTTGGACAGGCGCGATGGCCGCCGTATTGCTGGGGGCTTACTCTTCGTCGATTTGTGCGGCTCCGGTTGCACGGGCAACTTCCGGGGCGAAGGCGAAGACTGTCTCGGTGAAGATGACGGCTGTCCCGGCGAAAACGAAGCCGGTTCCGGCGAAGGCGGCGACTTCGATGCCGCCGCCTCTTGCGGCTTTCAAGGAGGGCGAGGCATTGCTGGTAAAGCATGAATATCGTGCGGCAATTGTCCGCTTCGACAGGGCGCTTCGTCTGCACCCGGGATTTGCCGCGGCGCTGGTGTGGCGAGGGCGATGCTATCTGGCCCTGGAGGATACTAAGAAGGCTCTTGCCGATCTGAGCGCTGCCATCAAGCTCAATCCGAAGATTCCCGACGCTTATTACTATCGAGCTCGCACATTCATCGAAGAGCGCAAGATGCAAGCTGCGATTCGCGACTGCACAAGCGCCATAGCCCTGGCGAAAAGAGACGACTTCTATAAATTGAGGGCGGGTCTGCTCCTTATGTATGACCGGCAGAAAGAGGCGGTGAGCGATTATACGGCTGCCCTGAGCTGTAGTCCTGATGATCCGGGCTCGATTTATTTCGATCGTGGCGGCGCTTATGAGAGACTTGGCGAGCCTCGCAAAGCAATTGCCGATTACACGAAAGCAATCGAGCTCGGCACGAAATCCGCCGGTGAAATCGAGAAGGCTTACGCCAACCGCTCGAATCTGTACAAGCAAATTGGACGAATGGATCTCTCTGCCAGAGACCTGAAGCTCCTCAAAGAGCGGACCAGCGACACCCTCGGTCTTCCGTGAGCTCCTGGGAAGTTGCGTCAGCTCTCGGGAGAAGTCTCACGGGGATTGTGCTTGCGCGAGAGCTGCCTGTTCAAGTTGTCGCAATATGAAGAAGGCTAGAGGCGGCCTTTGAGCATGCCGTCCCAGTAGAAGACGGGGAGGACCCATTTCTTCAAGAGGTACATGCTGTAGCGCTCTTTGCTCTGGTCGAAGGGGAAGGTTTCCTGCGGATTGAGGGCGTAGTCGAATTCTGCCAGGATCAATCCCTTGTAGCCGGTGACCAGCGGACAAGAGGTATAGCCGTCATAGTGTGCCGAGAGCGGGGATTTACCCAGGTAGGAGAGAATGTTCGCCACCGCCACCGGTGCCTGCTTGCGGATGGCGGCGCCGGTCTTGGAGGTCGGCAGGAAGGCGACATCGCCCAGGGAGAAGACATTCTCGAAGCGGGGATGCTGGAGGCTGTGCTTGTCTACTTCTACCCAGCCTCCTTCGCCGGCTAGCGGGCTGTCTTTGATGAAATCAGGCGGTCCCATGGGCGGTGTCACATGGATCATGTCGAACTTGATGGTGAGCTGCTCGCCGTTGTCGAGATTCTCGAAGATGGCTTCCTTGCTGTCGCCTTTTACTTCGATCAGGTTGTGCTTGAAGAGCGTCTCGATCTGCTTGCGGGCAATCACCTGCTCTAGAGAGCGGGCGTATTTCTCGACGGAGAATATGCCCGCCTGAGCCGAGGCGAAGATCACTTTGCACTTGTCCCGGACACAGGACTGTTGGAAATAATCCTCTGCCAGGTAAGCGATTTTCTGGGGGGCGCCGGCGCATTTGACGGGGGTATCAGGCTGGGTGAAAAGCGCAGTACCGCCTTTGAAAGAGCGGATATGCTCCCAGGTCTTGGGGGCTAATTCATAGCTGTAGTTGCTGCTGACGCCGTTTTTACCAAGGGTCTCGCTCAGCCCTTTGATACCGTCCCAGTTGATCTGGAGACCGGGGCATATAACCGCGACTTTGTAAGCGAGCCTTTTGCCGCTTTCGGTAATCACTTCATTGGATTCCGGGCTGAGCTCGGTGACCTTTTCTTTGACCCATTCCACGCCCTCGGGAATCAGGTCTTTCTCCATCCGCTCGCTTTCTTCCGGCTCGAAGACACCGGCTCCGACCAGGGTCCAGAGCGGCTGGTAGTAGTGCTTCTCGGAGGGGTCGACGATCACTATCTCCGTACCGCGCAGGGCTTTGCGCAGGCGCGCCGCCACGGTGATGCCGGCGGTGCCGCCTCCCACGATTACGATGCGGTCTCGGCGGGCTTCCCGGTCCGATTCGGTCATTTGCAATTCTCCGTCTGCAGTCAGCTCGACTCTTCGGTCTGGAGCCCGTTGAGGCTTCTAAAGCTTTTCCAGCTCCCCAGTACTTCCGGTCCGCAGTCATATTTCTGCATGATTTCCTTCAGTCTGGGCTCCAGGGCCCTCGCTTTGTCAGCGGCTCCAATTTTAAAGTAGAGTGCCTGAAGATTGGCCATGGCATATCCGGTAATCAGGGCGGTCCTGCCGCAAAGCCGCTCGGACTCGGCAAGAGCCTTTTCAAATAGCTCCCGGGCCCGGTCGTTATCGTTGTCTTCCTCATGTTCTCTACCTTCCAGGATGAGACCACTGATGAAGCCCATAGGCGCCTGTTTGTTCATGGCCACGGCCTCCTCATACAGGTGCCGTGCTTGCGCCGGCAACCTCATAGTTGGCATTGATCCAGGCTTTGGTGCCGCCCAGGACGTTCATCAGCCGGGTGAAGCCGGCACCCTCGAGGATGCTCTTGGCTATCGAAGAACGATAGCCGCTGGCGCAGATGATGGCTAGCTGGCGGTCTCCGGGTAGCTCTCCGTGCCGGCGCGGCAGCTCGGCCAGGGGGATATTGATGGCGCCGGGGACGTGACCGTCTTCATACTCGCCGATCCGCCTGACATCGACCACTGTAATCTCCTCGTTCTCATCCAGCTCCAGCTTGAGCTCTTCCACCGTCACCACCGGCGACTGGGTTATCTCGAAGCCGCCGTCGCTCCAGCCCATGATCCCGTTCTTGAGATATCCCACCACCGTCTCGATGCCTACGCGAGCGAGGCGCATGACCGCTTCGTCGAGCTCTTCGGGATCGTTGGCGAGAAGCACCAGGGGAGTGCCGATCTCTATGAGGGTACCCGCCCAGGAGGCGAACTGCCCGGAAAGCCCGATGTTCATGGAGCCGCGCACATGACCGCTGGCAAACTCCGTACCGCTTCTCAAATCAAGAAGCACGGCGCCACGCTGGATCTGCTTGTTGACATCCTGGGCGTTCATGGGCACCAGGGGCGCCAGATTCTCGAGATGCTCGGCACCGGACCGGTTGATCTCCACGTCTTTCGGGAAATAAGCCGGGACTTCAGGCTGATCGGCGCTCACAATATCGATGAAGGTCTCTTTGTCCATGGGCTTGAGGGCATAGTTGAATTTCTTCTGCTCGCCCAGGGTCGAGGATCTTTCGTTGGAGAGCCGTTTGCCGCAGAGAGAGCCTGCCCCGTGCGTGGGGTAGATCTCGGTCTTGTCGGCAAGGGTGAGGATTTTCTCGTGGAGGCTGTCATAGAGCATGCCTGCCATCTCCCGGGCCGATATACCCCGGGCGGCAACAAGGTCGGGGCGACCGACATCGCCTATGAAGAGAGTGTCTCCGGTGAAGAGCTTGGCCGGTGCGGCGGGGTCTGTCTTGTCGCGAGCGAGGATGCAGATGCTCTCCGGGGTGTGACCGGGAGTCTCGTAGATAAGGAGCTCGATGTCCCCAATCTCGAGCTTGTCGCCATTGCTCACTGCCCGGTGTGGGAAAAGGGCTTCGGCTTTTTTGCCGAAGACGATCTCGGCGCCGGTCTTGGCGGCGAGCTCGCGGTGACCGCTGACGAAGTCGGCGTGCAGGTGGGTCTCGATGATGTATTTGATCGCGAGACCGGCTTCTTCAGCCTCGCTGATATATTGCGCTACATCGCGCTGGGGGTCGATGACCGCTGCCTCGCCGCGGGAGCCGATGATGTAGGAGCCGTGCGCCAGGCAGCCCAGATAGAATTGTTTGAAATACATGACTCTTCTCCTTCCCTTGCTAAAAACTCAAAAACTGTTTTGCCAGCATCCAGACCGAAAGCGCCAGGAGCAGGTAGGCGAAGCCGCTGCGCAGGCGGTCGGGCTCGATGCGCTGGGCGAGATGCCCGGCTGCCGGAGCCGCTATCAGGGCGCCGGCAGCAAATGGTATGAGATTGCCGTCCAGGCGGACATAGCCACCATAGGCGGAGGCGCCTATGAGGCTGTTGATGCCGATGATCACCAGCGAAGTGCCGATGGCTTGCTTGACCGGCAGTCCGATCACCAGGGTGAGGGCCGGGACTATAATAAAACCGCCGCCTACTCCCAGGAGCCCGGTGAGCACTCCGGCTCCCGCGCCGGCTCCGAGCACGGCGGCGATCCGGGACTTGCCTGTTTCGATGGCGGTGCTCGCCGCTTCCGGGCGCCGCAGCATGAGCGCGGCAATCAGGACCATTAGAAGCGCAAAGAGCATGAGCTGGATTTGATCGGGCATGGCTTTGCCCGCCAGGGCTCCCAGAATGCTGCCGACGCCGCCTGAGGCTCCGAACGAGAATGCCGTGCCGAGACGGACCTGTTTGTTATTGAAATGCGCGAGAGCCGCCAGGAGGCTGGCGAACCCGACGATGATCAGGCTCGTGCCGATTGCCGACTTGGTGTCCAGACCCAGAGCGTAGATCAGGGACGGCACTGCCAGGATGCTCCCGCCGCCTCCCAGAAGCCCCAGCAGAGCTCCGGTCACGATTCCGGTCATCAGGCCTGCGAGCATGATCGATCAGGAGCAACAGCTTTTAGGGCTGTCGGCTCCGGCTCCGGTTTTGGACACTGTCTCCAGGCGATTCCAGGGTGCTTTCGCGATGAGCATGGCGAGACCGCAGGTGCCGCTCAGCCCGGCGAAAGTGAGCCCTGCTCCGATGAAGCCGGCCATGATGAAAAACAGATTGCTGACGGTGTACCCGAGGGTGACGCTGGTGAGCAGAATCAAACCGATGGTGAGCTGGACTTGACGTTCGAGAGAAAGGCGCTTCTTGCCTTCGATAAGCGGAAGCCCGGCTTTGCGCCAGCCAAGAATACCGCCTGTCAGGACCCGGCTCTCGAAGCCGTAGGGCGAAAGGGTCTGCGCCGCCATCCCGGCACGCTTGCCGGAGCGGCAGACCAGCACTGTGGTCATGTCCTTCTTGATCTCCGAGCCACGTCTGCCCAGCTCGTCCAGCGGGATATTGACTGAATCCTTTATATGCTCGGTGTCGAATTCCAGGGGAGTGCGAACATCGATGATCTGTACCGGCTGGTCCCCTGGTATGAGGGTTTGCAGCTCCGCCGGTGCTATTTCCTGGTCTATCCCACTGGTGGGCATGATTGTGTAGCCTCCATAAAATGCCATCTGTTATAACTATATCGCTAATTGGTTGAATAGTCAATCAATCGAATGGCGAATTGACGAAAAGGTGAATCGTTGCTATCGTGATTGTACGAACAGGAGCACTTATGTCCCGCAAATCATCTGCTCGCAAGGGAAAAGACAAAGCTCCCCTCTCCCGGGAAGCGCTCGAGATTGTCGCCGCGCGGTTCCGGGCCATGGGTGACGCTACCAGGCTCGAGCTCATTCAGCATCTCATGGAAGGCGAGAAGTCCGTGCAAGAGCTGTGCTCACTCACCGAGATGAGCCAGGCGAACATCAGCAAGCATCTCTCGCTCCTCTCCGATCAGGGCATCCTCAACCGGCGCAAGCAGGGTCTTTTCGTTTATTACTCTGTAGCCGATATGACTATCTATCAGCTCTGCGATCTGGTTTGCGGCTCGCTATCCGAGCGCTTTGCCCGGGTGCAGCAGCACTTCGGCTAGGCCCGGTTCCGACGCTCCAGAGGCAGGGTTTAGCTGGCATTCTCGACCGGGCAAATTGAGCAAGTCTGATCCTGCACAAGGAGACGTTTTGTACAGAGCCACGATTTTCTTTCTACTCATCTCGCTCCTGAGTGCCTGTCCGATTCCGGCACTTGCCAAGGAGGGCGGGTCGTCGACTTATAGCGAGGCTGTGGCTCTTTACAAGAGCGGGCAGTACGCCAGAGCCCTGGAGGGTTTCGAGGGTGTTTTCGGTAAGGACCCCCACAATGTCAACGCGCTGTACTATGTCGCCGATTGCCTTCTGCGCACCGGCGATGCTTCCCGGGCATCCTTTTGCTACAAGCAGATCATGGCGAAGTTCCCGAGCACCGTGGCAGCGCAATATGCGCGCCGGGCTTTGCTGGGCGTAGCCAGGACCAATCAGGCTGGCGGTGGTACTGGCGCTAGTGCCGGTACGAGTACGGACGGAGGTGGAGCCTACCAGGCTGCCGATACTGGAGCGGTCGACGAGACGGTGCCTTTCACCCGCGAAGAATCGGGGCACCTGCAAGTCTCTTGCGAGATCGACGGGCGCCGGCAGGACATGATCTTCGACACGGGTGCCGGGCAATGTGTCGCCAGTCGTGAGCAGTTCGAGGCTCTGGGGTTGACGATTCCGGAAGACGCGGTCCAGGGCTCTGCCACCGGTGTCGGTGGCACGGTCAGGACCTGGCAGGTGCCGGTGGAGATCAAGCTCGGCAATATCAAGCGCCGGGTGGCGATTGCAGTGATGGATACCCTGCCTACGCTTCCCCTTCTGGGCGAGACCTTCTTCGGTGACTTCCAGTATGTTATCGACAACACCTCAAACAGTATTCATTTCGCCAGGCGTGGAGCAGGGGACAACCCATATCCCGGAGGCACCATCGATGTGCCCTTCGTCCGGGAAAACTCCGAGCTTGCCGTGCAGGCAAAGGTCAACGGACAGCCGGTGAAGCTCTTCTTCGACACCGGTGCCAATCAGACGGTTTTTCCTCAAAGTGTCATCGAGCGCACCGAGCCCGGTCAGTGGCAGTTCAAAGCCTTCGGAACGAGCAGCGGCGTCGGCGGGCAGCAGACCTGCAAGGCTTATATCGTCGAGTCCATGGAGCTTGGCGGGCTCAAACAATACGACTTCGAGGTGGTGGTAGTGGAAGAACTGCCGATTCCCAATGGGCTACTCGGGCAGGATTTCTTCGCCAACAAGAAATTCACCATCGACAACGAGAGGAATCTGATCCGCTTCTGGCGGTGAAGCTTCGGTTATGACTACATTCAGCGTCATCGTAGCTGCATCGCCAAAGCTGCTACTGCCATCATACATTTGCCATTTGATGTCGTATGCACCTTCTGTTTTGGGAGCCTGCATAGTTTCTTCGAAGGTCACTCGGTCGAGCCTTCCGGCAGAGGCTCGAAGGGGGCGGCATTCTCGATGGCCAGGACGGCGGCATCGTGACTGTTTCTGGTCTAGCTACGGCTCCAGCCCCAGAGCAGACCAGGCGTGTAGCCGAGCATTCGCATGTCCTCTTCCGGAAGGACTTTGCCGAGGAAGTCTCCCAGATCGTTGCCGGTTTTCTGTTTGTAGACTCTATCGATAGTGGTAAGTGTGTCGGGCGTGAGCTGGTGGATCAGGGACCTGAGAATCTTGGGGTCGATCTTCTCCAATTGCTCGGCGGCAGTAGCAAAGGCCCCCGCCAGTTTGTCTATGGCTTGCGGGTTGTCTGCCATGGAGGCGGGGTTTTTCATTGAGCGATAGAGTTGATCGGCGCTTACCTCCTGATCCCGGGATTCTTCGAACTGGTTGTTCAGAAAGAGCTTTGATCTGTCCGAGCCGGGTTCTATTGCGACGGCATGGTAAGAGAGTCCTGGATTATTGAATGGAGGATTGCTTGGATCGACCATGAGAATGGCAGGATAGTTGTCCTCCCCTTTCAGGCGATCGAGCTGTGAGCGGAACTCATGTGGAGTCCTGGCGTTGGCGCTGTCTATGACGAATGGCGGCTCGTCGTAGCCGGTGATTCTGCGATTGACGTCTTCCAAGGTCTTGCCATCGAAGATGGTAATACCGGGACCATTTGCAAGAACGGCATGGGTAGCTCGGTCTTGCAGAAACTCTTCGACCGGGCCTCCTTCTTTCTGCCGCAAAACATATTCCTTTGTGGTTTCCGAACCGGGTCCGGCAGCCGTGTCATGAAAGACATTTGCCGCGGCAATCTGGAAGATCTGGCTGGCGTGCGAGCGGGCCGATGATTCCGGTCCGACCATGCCTCGCCAGTAATCAGGATAGAAGCTTATAGACTCGCGGTCCAGAGACAGGCTCTCACCATCCGCGGTAGTGTACCGGCCGGTCGTGGCAGCATCCGCAACCAGTCTGGCTGCTTGCGATGGATGGCGTGTGTAGATTCTCGATTCCAGCGAGGCGAGGGTGCAGGTCTCTCTGATTCCCTGTTTGACGCTCCGGGGCTCGGCTGCCTGGTGGATCACGTCCATGGCAAGTTTGCCCATATGGCTCCTGTCTACCACGGAGCCCCTGCCGGCCTCGAATAGCCGTTCGATTTCTCTGTAAGTCCCGGCAATTTCGCCTGGTTTGCCCTCCATACGCTTCTCGAAAGTCTGCATGTCCTTCTCGAATTCTCTGAAGTCTCCGGGGCTCAGTCTCTGCCTGGCTGATTCGGTCAATCTGGATTTCTCGGAGTTGGCCTGGAGCTGGTCGGTGAAGTCGCCGCCTTCGGACCGCCTTCGTGAAAGCTCAGCCAGATCGGAGCGGCTAATACCATCTCGCTGATTGACCTCGGTCTGGGAGAGATTGGTCATAAAGTCGTAGCCGGTGCGCATCTCCGAGAGAATCGAGCGCTCTTGCTCGCTCAGCCGGTTGCTCCGAAGTCGTCGGTCGAGCTCGGTCGGGTCGAGAGTGCCGTCATGATTGCGATCGGCTCTGTCGAATGCTCCCGAGATGGCAGGCTCGGAAAGACTCAGGGCCGGCAGCTTGAAGCTTTCGATCCGGCTGTCCTGATGGGACGGATGGTCGGCTCCACGCTGGTAGTCGGCTGGCTTGAGACCGGCTTCGCCAGCCCGGCTGGTGCCGGAATTGTCGCCGGCGTCAGGCTCGAGGAACGGGGATTCGTTGTGGGGACGGTCTTGACCCATCGGATCGAGCCTCCTGATGCCGCTTCTCAGCAGTCCCACAGGTTTCGGCGCAAATTCTGCCGCCATGAAGAGGTCCGGACTTAGCTGGTTGCGAGCTTAGTAAGGGTTGCGAGCAGATTGATGGTAAGCGTAGAAGGCTCCCGAGTAAAGTGGGGAAAATACGTAGTCGACTCTGAGTCAGCCTATTTTTTCGGCTGGAAGACGTTGTAGTTGAAAGTGAACTCGACTTCCACGAACTCGGGAGAGCCTTCCGGCAGCGGCTCGAAGGGGGCGGCATTTTCGATGGCCAGGACGGCGGCATCGTCGAACTTCCTGATGCCGGAAAATATCCTCATCTCGACGTTCGGGCCGAGTGAGCCGTCCCTGTTTATCCTGAACTTCGCCTTTGCGTTGCTGGTCTTGCCTACTTTCGGAGGAAACCAGTGCCGCTTGATCTGTTTTTGCAGCGCTTCCATGTAATTGCTGAAATCTATGTCCTTTGTCGGGGAGCGCTCAGTGGCAGGCTTAGGTTTGACCGGCGGCAAGACCCTGGGAGCCGGGGTCGGCTTGAGTGGTTGCGAAAAATGCCCGCAGAGGAAGCCGCAGAGGACGCAAAGAAAGATCATCAGGGGGGCGATCCGGCTCATTTGATGGTCCGACGGAATTGTTACGTGTCCATTTCCGTTATATCCGATCCGGCCCCGCCGCGCTTGCCCGGTGGCCGGTCGTACCCCGGAACTCAAGCTGGTGCTTGCTGTGCGCTAGTGAGCGTCGGTGTGCCCTGGAGTTTCTACGGCCTGATGATGGAGCCCTATGGTTTCTTGGCGGAGAGCCTCTGTATCGACTTCCAATCGTTTCAGGAGCCTGAAGGCTATCGACTCCCTGTCCTCGATGATGGCAAGCAAAAGGTGAGCTGTGCTGACAGTATGGCCAGTTTTTTCTGCCATTTCTGTAGAACGCTCGTTCAGGCGTTCCGCTTTTTTTTGGTCATCGACTTTCCGGCAGGCTCCTGCAAGTTCAGTTCGCGCGCCAGATTACGGGTGTTTTCGAAGGTCAGCCCGATTGCCCGCAGCGCGACTCCGGCGATGCTGGGAGAAAGAGGAGCCGGCTCTCTAGGGATGTTCTCGGGACGGGGGACCTTGACGTGGTCGTATAAGCTCATCGCCTGGCTCATAAATCCACCGAAATAACTGGCATGCTCCTGCTGGCTGTATGGCTTCAGCAAGATTGACACGAGCGTCCTCTCTAAAGGGGATAAGGAGCTGAGCCGAGAAGTATTCGAAATGCTGTCCGTGCCGGGTCCTCAAACCGGCAACTGAGGAGTGCCTCTTACCGCGGGACCACGATGATGGCGAAAGTGAACGGAACCGTTATGCTCTTTCGCGATCCGTCAGGCAGCTTGACCAGAGGCGACGAGTTCAAGATTGCCCGGTAAACGGCCTGATCCATGGACTCAGAGCCGCTCGATTTGATGATTTTGACATGGTCGATGGTGCCGTTGCGCAGGATGCGGAAGACCGTGACGACGACGCCGGAGCTTCTCGGCATATCGGTGAGATGCCACTTGCTGCGGATCTTCTCTCGCATCAGGGTGACAAACTCGCTGGTATCAGTGGCTCCGCGGTGCCAGGCTTCGACCCGGGAAGGGTTGCTAGAGGCGAGAATCGTCAGTCTTAGTGGCGCATGTGGTGGCGGAGGGAATTTGCCCACAGCCTTCACCTTCTCCACCGCGAGGCTGGCTGTGGCGGCAGGCGATTTGTCGGTTTTCGACTTGCGCAGATTCCGGACAGTGCCGTCCGCCTCGACGGTGCATGCCAGGGTCGAGCCGGTCTCCAGCCCTTTGACGGACTTCAACGCCTGACCTAGTTTGTTCTCCAGCTCGATGCAATAATCGGTGACTTCTTGTTTGAGAAAAGGAGAGGCTTGCTTGGCGAGCGCCGTCTCGACCCGGTCTATCTCACGCTCGACATCGTACTGATGGGCGCCGTCTTTGACCAGGGTCTCTATCCGTTCGAGGTTGTTCAGGTATCCCTGGATGCCGATGCCTTTGTCGCCGGTCGCCTTGATGACGTTGTACAGGTGCTTTCTCTCTTCCAGGCAGGGACCATCGGCGAATTCCCTGGCAGCGGCGAGGTCTTCGATTTCGAGCCCGGCGAAATTTGGGCGGGGGTTCTGCATCTGCTCGACTTTGAAGCCTTCCTCCTGAAGAAACTTGATCATCCCCGCCGGGCCGCCCAGGTGCGCCGAGCCCACTGCCACGAAGTATGGACCGTCCTTCTCTTTGATGATCTCCATGAGACGCTTGACCATGTTCTTGTTTCGGTCATCCAGCATGACCTTGTGGAAGGCTCGCAGCTCGGGGAATTGTTTCTCCTCGTCCGCGTCGAGTTGAGCCATTCCCTCGACGTCGCCGGACTTCCAGATCTCGAATATTTCCTTGATGTCTTTCTCGCGGTTTTTCAAATCGAGCAGAGAGGACAGGAGTATCTTGTCCTGCACCGGCTCTTCCAGCTTGGCGAAAAATTCCCGGTCCGGCGGCTCGAGCCCGCCGACCGTGACGTCATTGAGCATCGCCTGGGCGCAGAGATAATTGTCGATTCCGTAGCGACCTTTGTACTCCTCGAGCTCGCCGCGCCGAGGCAGAGAGCCGCTCAGAATATTGGTCGCCAGCCAGGGGCGATATTTGTTGTACATGTCCCAGGTCTCCCCGGACCAGGCGAGATATTCTTCGAAGGCTTTCTTCGTCTCCGGCGAGAGTTTGTCCTTGAGCTTGTCGGGCGGGTCGTAGGTGCCTTTCATCTTCGAGCGTATCTCTTCGCTCTTCTTGATGAAGCTCTCGTCGTTGATTGGAATTTCCAGATAGAGATGGTTGGACTCGTTGAAGGCGTCCAGGATGCCGCGGGGCAGGGGATAGAAATTCGGTTTGGCGACATGGATCGTGCCGAGCAGATAGATCAGGTCGTCGCCCCGGGTCGCTTTGAAGAGAAAGATATTTCGGCTGGAGCGGTCTTTGGATTTTCCGGTTCGGGCTGGCGGTCTGGCCGAGGCGGTTTTCGGACTGGTGCTCTTCTTTGCCGGGGTCTTTGTCTTAGAGCCGGAACCGGAAGCGGAACCGGAGCCGGAGCCCGAGCCCGAGCCCGAGCTTGAAGCAGACGATATCTTTTCAGCGGGCTTCTTGTCTTCGCTCGTCTTGCCTGTCTCTCGTGGAGCCGTTGCGGCGACCAGGGCCTTGAACTCATTGAGAAACTCATGGGAGGCATTGGCAGGAAATGAAATCTGGGCAAAGAGATGCTTGTCTTCTGATGCCAGATACGGTGCTAGTGTGTAGCGAGTGTAATAAAATTGATTGGAATCCGTCTCCAGGCGCTCGCTGCCTTTGTACCGGCCCGGACGGATCTCGACTTTCATAATCAAGCCGTCGAGGTCAGGCATCGTCTCCTGGCGGTTCGAATAAACGCTGATGCCCGGCTTGGTCTTGTACTTCACCTCGAGAGTCTGGCCTTTCTTGGTGACTTTCGCTCTCGGGTAGAACTGCATGACCAGCTTGTCGATCTCGTCCAGGACCGGAGCGAAAGTCGAGGACGGCTCAGCCTGCTTTTCAGAGCTCTTCTTGCTGGCTGCGAGCAGGCTTTTCTGCCTGCCGGTGCTTTTCTCCCTTGCCTCGAGCTCGACGGCTTGCTCGGCTGAGTACATCCCTGTCGAATCGGCTGCTCTTGTCGGATTCGGGTGCATCAGGCAGGCGAGTATTGCAAACTGCAAGCAAAGCGCGTTTTTCATTCTAGTTGTCTTCCACCGGCGGCCCAGCCTCAAACGCTCTCTTATATAAAGCTGTGTCACCATATCGCGATTGACAACCATCTGGGGGTTTCTCCATCAATACATGGTGGAAAATGATAGGGAAACCGTAGGCTTATGGAGTAGTCATGGGTAAAAGAGGTAGTTTCTCCCGAGTCCTTCTGGCAAGCTGCTTTGCCGTCACCAGCCTGCCGCTGGCCGGGTCGCTTCCCTGTCTGGCGGGCGAGGGCACGGATCCCTTGCTGATCGCCGCCAGAAAGAAGGCGACTCAACCGCCTTCCGCTTTCGACCCTTTTCTTGACGAGGTCGTGGCGCTATTCGCGGAGTTTTATCCGAAAGCCGAGATCAAGAAAGATGGCAGCAAGATCCATGTGTCTTATAAGTGTCGCGAGTTCGCCGATGGAGGCTCCGGTCGCAATATCATAGCTCCCCAGCTCGACGGCATTCTGCTCGATATGGAAGCTGTGCCTGGGAGATACAAGGGCAGGGAGATGCTACCTCACCGGGTCAACGAGACCCTCTATGTGCTCTTGCTAATGGCACCATATTCGGGGCCATCCGATCATCACCTGCACACCAGGCTTCTTTTCCCTCATAACACACCCGAGTCTTTTGTTCGCAAATTTCAGGCTCTGGTGGAGGACTTCGACCGCAAGGTGAAAGCGGACGTCAAGGAAGAGGCGAAAGCAGAAGCGAAGGACGGGGAGAAAGTCGGGGAAGAGTCCGGTAGCGCAGGCACTTCCGGCGAGGAGAAGGAAGCCGAAGACGGTGAGTCCGACAAAACAGCTCGATCAGAATCCGGAGCCTCCGATGACAGCAGTCCCGGAGGGGAGGCTGCAAGTAGCGCCGAATCTGGCAAAGACGAGTCCGGAGATATCGATTCCGGCAAGGACGAGGCTGGCGGCGAATCTGAAAGGAGTGCCGACAAGAGCCCGGACGAAAGCGCCAGTGACGCTTCCGGCGCTGAGAAGAAAGCTGTAAAGGACACCGTAAAGGAATCCGCAAAGGAAGCGGCAGAAGAGACCGAGAAGGAAGCCGACAAGAAAGCAGAAGAGACTGCCGACAGAGAATCTGAGAAGAAATCCGACAAGAAAGCAGAAGAGACTTCCGACAAAGAGACCGACAAAGAAGCGAAGAGTGAGGCAAAGATCGATTTCGGCGGGGCGAGGTTGTCGACCTATACGTTCTCGGATGGGAGATTCCAGATCCGTCTTCCGGGAAAGCCTGACGCCGCTGCCAAAGAGCTTCAGGGTATGCGATTTTCCCAGTACAAGTATCGGGAGCCTCAGGGAAGCTATAACATCGGATACACGGTCCTCCCCGCGGCGGTGAAGGTCAGCTCCCAGGGCAAGGTGGTCATCGACCTGACTCGCAATCTCGCGGCGGTGACCAAAGGCAAGTCGGGGCCGCTCACTTCGCTGCCCTGGCAGGGTTATCCCGGCTGCCAGGTCGATGTTTCGGAGATCCCGGGGGACGGGTTCAAAAACACTCGATTGCGAGTTTTCCTGGTGCGGCGGTATCTGTATATCGTCCAGGCGATCGGCACCAAGGCCTGGCTCGAGTCGCCTGCGGTGAAGCAAGTCCTGGACTCGCTGGTGGTCCGTCCGGAGCTTACGTCCTCGGAGCGCACCCTCATGGAGACCCGGGAAGCATCGCGCCTTTCTCACTCGCGAGCAGCTGACGCCGATGCCCGGGACCGCAATGCTCGTCCCCGCTATAACAAAGCCAGAGAGAAGTTCCAGGCTGACTGGAAATATCGCAAGCGTCTGCCCTCTCACTGATAGCCTTGTCCGTCCGCCACTACAGGTGGTGCCTGGGCTGTCTGGTCCCGGAGGGGCACCGGTTTGGAAACACTGGTTTGGAAAGACAGGTACAGTGGCATGAAAACGGTATCCCATGGAGTCTTCGTTTTCACCCCAGAAGTCGGAAAACTCTTATATGACAAGCGATTTACCCGGGACTGACGCTCAGACAGGCATCGAGCTTCCGATTATCGAGCGTTATCAGGTCACCGAACTCCTCGGCAAGGGCGGCATGGGAGTCGTGGTCAAAGCCAGCCACGCCCAGCTCGACAAGCAAGTCGCCATCAAAGTGCTCCATGCCAATCTCGTGGATGGCGCCAGCCGCCAGCGCTTCGAGATCGAAGCCAAAGCCGGAAGCCGGCTGACCCACCCCAACCTCGTGTCCATATTCGATTATGGCGTGACTGCCGACGGCAAGCCTTACATGGTGATGGAGTTCATCGAGGGTCAGAGTCTGGAGTCCTTCGTCAGCCAGAACGCGGGGATGGAAATCGAGATGTTCCTCTCGGTCTTCGAACAGATCGGCAAGGCGCTCCAGTATATCCACCGGCAAAACATCGTCCACCGCGATATCAAGTCCAGCAATATCATGCTTCAGGTCATCGAGGGCGACCTCTATGCCAAGCTCGTCGATTTCGGTATCGCCAAGGTCCTGGCTGAAAGCGGAGTGGCGATGCAGAAGCTCACCGAGACCGGGTCGGTGTTCGGGAGCCCGCTTTATATGAGCCCGGAGCAGTGTCGTGGACTGGTGGTAGACCAGCGCTCGGATATCTATTCCCTGGGGTGCGTCATGTATGAGTGCATCGCAGGAACGCCGCCGATTGTCGGCGAGAACGTCCTCAAGACGATTTTCATGCATGTCAACGATCCGCCCGAGCCGCTGGCGGAGCTGAATAGCCCCGACCCGGCCATTTGCTCCATGGCGCGACTCATTCATCGCTGCCTCGAGAAAGACCCAGGCGCTCGATTCGCCGATAGCGGCGAGCTTCTCCAGGCGCTGGCCGCAATAGGCGAGGAGCTATCCGCCCGTCGCTATCAAACCGGCGAGAACAGAGAGCAGTCGAGCAAACAAATGCTGGCAAGATGGCGCCGAACCGATCCTCAGCCGGGTCTATCCGAAACCGGCGGACATAGAAGTTCTTCGCAAGCCAGCTCCGGTCAAATTGGGGTCCCGCAGTCCAGCGCTCCGCAGTCCAGTGCTCCGCAATCCAGCGCTCCGCAGTCCAGCGCTCCGCAATCCAGCGCTCCGCAGTCCAGTGCTCCGCAATCCAGCGCTCCGCAGTCCAGCGCTCCGCAATCCAGCGCTCCGCAGTCCAGTGCTCCGCAATCCAGCGCTCCGCAATCCAGCGCTTCGCAGTTCAGCGCTCCGCAGTTCAGCGCTCCGCAATCCAGTGCTGCTTCCGGCACCCAAGCCGGCTCCGGTCAATTGGGCGACCCGCAATCCAGCGCTGCTTCCGGCACCCAAGCCGGCTCCGGTCAATTGGGCGACCCGCAATCCAGCACTTCCTCCAGCACCTCATCCGGAGCCCTCTCGTCCGGCACCCTCTCGTCGGGCACCGGGTCCCCGGACCGAGGGTACTCTCTGGAGGAACTCGCCAGTATAAGGGCCCCGGGCGCACAGGACTCGGGCACCGCCAGGAACAATCTGCGCGACATAACCGGCCCCGTGGGTGCGCCCCGCAAGACTCCGGTGATAATCGCCGCCTGCGCTGCCGGTTTGCTTGTCGCAGGTGGTGCCGTTCTAGCCTGGCCTATGATCAGTAACCAGTTGCAGTCCCTTTCTCAGGGCCACAGCCTCGAGCAGGCACGCGCCATATACTCGAAAGGCGAAAGCTATTTTGGCGAGGCTGAAAAGCCTTTCCTGGCTGCTCTTGCCGAGAGCAAGGACACCAGCTCTCTCGGCGAGATCTATGAGTGTCTTGGTCGGATCTATCTGCAGAAAGGTGATCTGGCAAAAGCCAGAACTCAGTTCGAGAAAGTGGTGGCATTCAAAAGCACGCCGGAGACGAACAAGTGGCACCTGCTCGCTCTATCGGGGCTTTCCGAGCTGGAGGTAAGGCAGAGCAATTTCGAGGCTGCTACGAAATATCTCGAGCAGGCCAGGGATCTGGCTGCCCGCATTCATGCCGAGCCCGGCATCCTGGGCGATCTTCTGGCAAGTTCGGCGCGCCTTGCAGCCAGGGATGGAAAGAGCGGCCAGACCGCTCTCAGTTATTTCGATCACGCCATCGCCGAGTATCAAAAGCTACCCTCCGGACAGGAAGGCAAGATCGCCAGAAGCTGGCTCGCGAGCGCCGAGCTCGCCGCCCGGCTTACCTGGACAGCGGAAGCTTCGAGCCGGGCAGCCAAAGCAATTGCGATTGCGGATGGTATCAAGGACGATACCGTAAAAAGCGAAATACTCCGCGGTGCAAACCCCATCGCCGCCCTGGCGAAATCGGTTCCGGGAGCTGCTCAGCCGGGATTCGGTCAGCCCGGCTCTAGCCCGCCCGGTGACGCCACTTCTCCCCCGGTCGTCAGTGCGCCGTCGGATCCCTCGCATGCCGAGCTCACCAAGATGAAGTACCAGAACGACATAGCCGCAGAGCAGCTCGAGCAGCTCAAACGAGCCAGAGAGTTCACCAACCAGGTCAGCAAGATCCAGGACGAAAACTTCAAAAAGACTACCAGTGCTCTCAAGGGTTACAGCCAATCGGCCAATCCAGTTTCTTCCTCGAGCTCCAGCCGCTCTGAGCCTGCGGCTACGGACGGCTCCTCTTCCATCGAAGCCCTCAAAGACCTGAGTTCGTCATTCATTGACAAGCACTAGCGGCTCCCGAATGGAATATGCCTATATGGTCAAAAATTTTGGAAAAAATTTGACCTCACAGTCATATTCTTTCTCAAGCATCGCTTGGAGAGGGCAATGCGGCGAGGACGATTCCTTCAGGGGGCCGGCGTTTCCCCAGGCACCCGGGACTCTCAGGGACCCGCGACCCTCAGGGACCCGGGACTCCCAGGGACCCGGGACTCTCAGGGACCCGGGACTCTCAGGGACCGCAATGCCCGCGAGAAAGCACGGGCGGAAGAATCGAAAGTAACGACCCGGGGCCTGGGCCCCGGGTCGTGCGGTTTTACAGCTATTCTGCTAGAGGAGGTTTTGCTTGGGATTGTTTTGCTTGGTAGCTGAATCCGCTGCAACTCCTTAGCTGAAGAGGTTGGCGTCTCTGGCGGAGGCGACCAGCCAGTTGATGGCGCCGGGGGTTGCCAGACCGCCGGTGACACCAGCAGCGCCGAACAGGACTTTCTTCATGGCGTCCTGGGTACCGGCAGCCATGTGCATGAAGCCCATGATCATGGTCGGTCCGCCCCAGGCGATGCCGAGGATTTCCATCCCGTTGGCGATGATGTTCAGCAGGGCTTCCAGGTTGGCCAGGTTGTTGACGCGGACTGTGCCGGCAGTGTTGACACCGAGGATGGCGGTGGCATCATCGCCTTGCGGTCCGATAGTACCGTTGGTGGCGCCTTGCAGCATCGGGGAAGTACCCTGATTGATCTGCTCGGTCTGAGAGCCGGTCCTGTAGCCGGAATCCTGGCTGTAGTCACCGGTCATACCTTGAGAATTAGAAAAGGCGTCGCCGGCGCCCAGGGCGGTTTGCGCCAGGGCGGGAGATGCGGATACTCCGAAAGCCAGCGAGGAGAGAAGAGCGAGGCGAATGAGTGCGTTCTTGGACATAAGCATTGCTGAGACCTCCGTGGGTCTTGAATCGGTTTCTGTGGATTACGTACTAAGGGTTTTCAAGAAAAGAAACTGCGAGAATAGTACGGCCGGTTCCATCCTCTTGTCAATCAATTGTGATCAAGTTGGGCGCTGAGTCTACGGGGCTTTCGGGGATCGTCCCCGACTGCCGGCACAAATTAACCTGGTAATTTCCGGTTCTTTCGAGCAATGGCTCTCAAGAGAGCTTTTTCAAGACCCAGAGGAGCTTTTCCTTGACTCGTTTGCGGTGGGCGGAGCCGTCTTTCGCCTGGCTCATCTCCTCGAAGTGCTCGATGAAGTAGTCATAGCATTCTCTGAACATCTCATCGTTGCTGTAGCGGGGCTTCCAGCCGAGCTCGGTGAGCGGGGTCAGGTCGAAGTAGAAATCCTCGCCATAGGTAAGGTAGTGCCAGGGGGCCAGGGGGCTCAGCCCCATGACGTCCAGGAGCTGCAGGGAGTTGACCGCCAGGTCCTTTGGCAGGTGCCTGACCTTGCTCGCTGTTCCGGCATGCTCGATGAGGGTCTCCAGGGTTTTCTGCAGGGTGTCATAGCCGTCGGTGCCGACATTGTAGTAGCCGGGCTTCTCCAGCTTGCAAAGGAGCATATAGCAGTCGATCAGGTCCACGGCATGGAGGAACTGAATTTTGTTCTGACCATCGCCCAGGACATAAATGTTGCGGCCTTCTTTGATCCAGTCGAAGAGAATCTGGAATATCCCGAGACGCCCGATGTCCACCAGGGTGCGGGGCCGCACCACGATTAGTGGCATCTCGGCCTGCCGCGCTACCTCGCCCACGTTTTTCTCGGCGTCGAGCTTGCTCTGCCCGTAGATGTCCACTGGATGCAGGGGCGAGTCATTGCTCGCCGGGCAGGGGGGCTTCCCGAAGATAGCCGAGGAGCTTGTGTGGACGAAATATTTCACCCCGGCCTTGGCGGCTTCCTCCGCCACGATCCGGGACCCGTCGGCGTTGACGGCCTGGAAATCCTTGCCGGCTTTGGTGAGAGGCACCAGGGCGGCGGTATGGTGTACGACATCGACGCCTTTCATCAAACGCCGGACCAGATCCCGGTCCAGAACGCTGCCCATGACGAACTCGATTTCTTTCGGGCGGTCTGGTGCCTCCCAGATGTCCAGAGACACGACCTCGCCTTCGCTCTGAAGCAGCCGTTTGCCGATGGTGTTGCCCAGGAAGCCGGAGCCGCCGGTGATGAGATGTTTCATGACCCTCTCTTTCAATAGCCGTCAGTATTCTCGCACGACTGTCGCCGGCCTTGCTTGTCAATGGAGAATCAGTCGGATATTGTCCGAATGAATTGCTTGCTTCCGGGCAAGTTAATGTTAGGTGCTGCCAAGCCGGGTGCCGATTGCGGGTGTGATATCGTTTGACGATTATCAGGAGAGTCTCCCTTTTAGGATGTCCGAATTGTCCAAGGCGATAGCTAGCGGTCGCAAAGTCACCCTGGAGGTGCCCGGGAGCACCTGCAACCTCGGACCGGGTCTCGATACCATCGGTCTGGCGCTCAACATTTATAGTCGCATGACTTTTCAGATTCTGGAGAAAGGCGAGCAAGCCGATGTTCCTTTCATCAGATTGAAAGGAGGAATAGCCAGGCAGTCTCTTCCGGAGGATCAGGGCAATCTCATCTATACTCTCCTGAGCAAGATCTGGAGGCATGACAGCGACCTGCTCGGACGCCTGCGGATCTCGGTCCAGTCCGATATCCCGCTGGGATGCGGTCTGGGGAGCAGCAGCGCTGCGATAGTCGGTGCCCTCTGGGCGTCCAACGTCCTGGAAGACAGGATACCCACGGCCAACACTCTGCTCGCCGAAGGCTGCGCCCTGGAGGGGCACCCCGAGACCCTGGCGGCAAGTCTGTATGGAAGCATGGTGGTCTGCGCCCCCTCTATGAAAGGCCGGAAGATCATCACCCAGCGTCTGGAGTGGCCCGAGGAATGGCATGTTCTGGCAGTGGTTCCGGACTATACTCTGCACACTTCCGATTTGCGTGCGGCGCTACCCAAGCATGTCAAACATGAGGATGCCGTTTTCAACGCCCAGCGAGTGGCTCTTCTGGTTGCGGCCGTCACCCGCGCAGACGAGTCGGCTATGGAGGAAGCCCTCAACGACAGGCTTCACGAGCCCTACCGGGAGAAATTCGTGCCCGAGCTCAAGCAGCTCCGCCGGGAGCTGGTGAACGAGCCTATCATCGGCTGTGTGCTCTCCGGCGCCGGGTCCTCGGTGGTGGTTTTCGTCCATGAGAGGCGCAAGCCCCAGGTCCTCACGCGCATAAACGACTTTCTCGCCGCCGAGTCCAAGAATCACCAGGTCCTGGACTTGCAGGTATCGGAAGAAGGTATGCAGGAGATCGAGATCTGAGCTAGCGGCTGGCGGCCAATTGTTAAGCGCCACTAAAAGAGGCTCGAAATCGAGGAGGGCGGTTCGCTAACTGGCGCAACCTGGCGACTTCCGAAAGCTTGCGCCATATGTGCTCGGCTATCAAATATATATTCGGTTTAAATATTGGAACCTCAAGACTCCTTGACTAATAAGAGCGCCAGATCTTAGCGTCGAGATGTCATTTCGTCTTTTCTTTTTTAGTCAGGAATAAAACCTACCTCTCGACTCAAATTCCTGTTCAACAAACCATTCCCACCGGACTCGCTGTCTATCTCGAGCTCCGGTACTAACCGCACCTCCAAAACCCGCAGCCGGTGAGCAATAGCTCGCGCTGCTGGCGAGGCGGTGACTAACTGTACGAAGGAGATCACTATGAACGGAACTCTTTTGACCCTGGCGCTTCTCGCGCTGGCGGTAGTTCTTCTCGTCCGGGCATTGCGCAAGACCTCGTCGACCGGTCACGGTCACGACCACAGCGACAACGGCTGGGACGATGATTTCGGCGACCACGATGGCAAAGAAGTCGCCGGCGGTTGCAAGTTCGACCCGGACGAGGTTCGGCGCACGCAATTCATGCTGCGTCCGGAAATCGATCTCTCGAACCTGCCCGCTCCGGATCCTCGCGTCAAGGCTCTCATCGATGCCGTGAGCGAGGACGAGGTTCGCCAGATCCTGATGCAGCTCTCCGGTGAAGTTCCCGTTGTCATCAACGGCGAGTCCGTCACCATCAAGAGCCGCAACACGCACACCGAAGGTGTCATGCACGGTATGGCGCTGCTGGAGCAGTTCTACAAGGCTCTCGGCATTCCCACCCGGCGCATCGCCTACAAGGCTCGCGGTCGCACCTACTTCAACCTGGAAGCCACCATCGTCGGTCGCACGACTCCCATGTCGGTGCTGATCCTCGGCTCGCACCTCGACTCGACCGCCGGTTGGACCTCCAGCGCCGAGCGTGAAGCTCCCGGCGCCGACGACGACGGCTCCGGCACCGTGACCCTGCTCCAGATCGCCAAGGCGCTCAAGGAGCTGCCTCTGGACAGCACTGTTCGCCTGGTGCACTTCACCGGTGAAGAGCAGGGGCTCTGGGGCAGCTATCGCTATGCCAACGCGCTCTCCGAAGAGCAGGGCATCAAGGTGATCGGCATGATCCAGCACGACATGGTCGGGTACAGCCCGAACGACAAGGCGCGCCTGGACGTCCACGACGAGGAGGACCGCAACGGCTCCCACGCCTGGACGGTGCTCTACTTCCGCAACATCAAGCGCTACGGCATCGGGCTCAACCCGTTCGACACGCACAACAGAGCCGTGAAGAACCGCAGCGACCACGCCGGCTTCCTGGACAAAGGGTACACGGCGGTGATGCTCAGCGAGGAGTTCACCGATGAAGGCTTCAACCCGGCGTATCACTCCACGAACGATCGGGTGAAGCTCGTCAACTTCACCTTCCTGTCCAACGTCATCCGCGCCACCATCACCGTGGCCGCTGACCTGGCAGGGCTGCCCGCCGCCAAGTAACGGCGGACTGGTCGAGTTTGCCGTCGGACAACTGCGCACTCTCGCGAGTGCGTACTTTCGCCGGCAACAGTGACTGGTCGAGCTTGCCGTCGGACAACTGCGCACTCTCGCGAGTGCGTACTTTCGCCGGCAAGACGACATCTTTGAGCCAGCCTGCAGTCGGTCGCCGCCGTAGAACACCTGCGCATTGCCCCCGGGCCGTGCGTAGCTTCTCCGGCGTCGCTTCTGCATCCAACCCGGTCTCGCTGAAGAACACCTGCGCATCACTCTGTGGTGCGTAGCTTCTTCAGCGAGCCGGGGGCTGGTTTTTTACATAGAATATTTACTATAGCAAGCAGTAAAATCAAACTTACCCCGGAATGCTCCTTGCGCGGGTGAGCCTCCCATTCAGGTGAGTAGTTCGGGTGACCACCAATCCAATGATTAAGCAGGTAAGTAAGCAGGGACCCCGTTGGTCAGGGTCCCTGCTTTCGATAGTCAATTATTTGGGGCTTTTGCTGTTAGCAGTCGCGGGCTATTCGCCGTCGCTGGTGCTTGTGTCACCGCCGTCGCCAGCGTCGCCGCCGCCGGCATCGCCGCCGCCAGCATCGCCGCCGTCGCCACCGCCAGCATCGCCACCACCGGCGTCACCGCTGTCGCCACCACCGCCGTCGCCACCGCCGGCGTCGCCGCCGCCGCCATCGCCACCACCAGCATCGCCACCACCGGCGTCGCCACTGGAGCCGTCATCGTCTTGAAGCTTGATCTTCTTGCTGCCGGAGCATGAGTCGGAAGCATCACTGTCGCATACAGGCACTGTCTCGGAGAGGCTCGCCAAACCGGCGAGCGCACCGGCATCCACCCGTGCTTCAACGGCCATCGGCGCATTTACCAGCACCAGCGAACCCGCAATCAAAAGAGTCTTTATACCTTCCATAGATACGATTACTCCAAAAGGAAAGAAGATGAAATTATGGAGCAAAAACAGTCGGCAAGAAATAGGCGAATCCAAGAATTAATTTAGGGTTCCGGGGACCCGGCCGGCTCAGGTCATTTTGAAGATTCCCTGAGCCCGGCGTTCGAGTTTGGCAGCTTCGTTTTGCCGGTTGCTGACCTTGAGGAGGGTGGCATAGTTCTCCAGAATTACCACCAGGTCCTTGTGAAAGGGTCCGACCGCCTTTTCCTTGACGGAAAGAGCTCGCTGATAGAGCGGCTCCGCTTCCTCCAGACGGCCCTGAGCTCGCAAACAATTGGCCAGATTGTTCAGGCTGGTGGGCAGACGGGCATCGGTTTCGCCCAGCTTCTCTGCTTCGGTGAGGGCGAGTTGAAAATGGCTTTCGGCGTCCTTATGCTTCCCTGCGGACATGGACTGCTGTCCTGCAACGTTGTATCGCTCCCACATATTCAACCCTCCCTGGGCTCGAGAATGTGCCGCCGGGGCGCCCGCACGCAACGAATGTCCTGAGGGCACCCGGTCATCTTCTGGAGATATTCCCTCTTTCCACCCGACCGTTTATTAATCAGGTATGAATTCTTGACAACCTCTCGCAGTTTGATGCCATACTCAAATAGTCACGTTTCTCCTGGCGCTTACTATGCAGAAATCGCAAATTGTCCTGGTCTTCTTTCTGGTAGCCGGTTTTCTCACGGCCGCATTCTTCACCGCTCTGATGCTGTTTCAAGTGTCCACGGTTTCTACCGAGTTCGAGCCTGCCCGTCACAAGCCGGATCCGGTGGAGAGCTTTGATCCTCCGACCCAGTACCGGTTTATCGACGAGAAGGGCGACTATATAAGCGACCAGGAATTCCAGCTCGCCGATGATTTTCACGAAGGGCTGGCACGGGTGGTGATCGGCAAGAAGTTCGGATTTATCGGCAAGGATGGCAGGGTTGTCATCGAGCCGGTCTATCAAGATGCCGGCAATTTCTCGGAAGGTCTGGCCGCGGTCAGACCGCCTCGAGAATTCGGCTGGGGCTTTATAGACAAGACTGGCAAGCTGGTTATTCCAGCCACCTACCGCGCTGCCGGGTCCTTCCGCCGGGGGCGCGCGGCTGTCTGCACTGCCAGTGGAGGATACGGTTATATCGATTCGACTGGAAAAGCCCTGGGTAAGCTAGATTTCAATGCCGCTGAGGATTTCTCAGAGGGCCGTGCTCTGGTCGTGGACCCGGACCAGGACGGCGGCACCTATCGATTCGTCGATCTGGACATCAAGCCTCTGGGAAGCCTGACTTTCGAGGAAGCGTATAGTTTCCACGGCGGCTATGCTGCTGTCATGGAGGACGGCAAGTGGGGTTTTCTCAATCTTGATGGAAGCTATGCAATCAAACCGCAGTTCGACTCGGTGGGCAGTTTTATCGACGGCCACGCTTCTGTAAAGGTCGGAAAGCTCTGGGGGATCATCGACAATACAGGCAAATTCCTGATCAAGCCTGTTTTCAGGCGTCTGATCGCCGTCGAGAAACCGCTCGATACCAACGGCCTCTACCCATATGGCGAGTACAGGAAAGGTTGGGGCTATCTCGATCAGGACGGGAAGGTGAAAATTGAGCCTCAGCCGTCTTTCCGGATGGTGGAATCCTATTCGGAGGGCATCGCCAGGGTTGCGACCGGAACACCATGCGACTGGAATGATATCGACGAAGAGGTCAAGAGCGTCAAGGAAGATGCGGCTGCAGAGACCCCTTCGCCTGACGCTGAATTGAAGCAGGCAGAAGCGGACTATCAGGAGAAGCTCAAGGAAGCGGATAAGGAAGCCAACGAAGAAGACAGGCAGGCTGCCCGGGAGGATGCCGAGGCGGATCTGGCCGAGGCTCGCGCCATATTCGAGGAGTCCAGAGGCGGGCTGGCTGACGGCGCCAATCTCGATTTGTCCCAGATCGGGAACAAGTAGATTCGGGGACCTGGGTCGGGAACACGGAACAACCAGTCGTGGAGCCTTTATGGCGGCGGATTTCAAAGACAGTGCCGAAGAAAAGCTGAAAGAGATGGAGCTCAGAGAAGCCGGGTCGGGAGCAACAGGGTCCGGAGAAACCGAGCTGAAAGAAGCCGTTAACGAAGAATTGATCCTGTCCGGCGACGAGCTTCTTGCCGCGGAGCACGGCAAGCTAGTCGGCACAACTGTGGCCGGGCATTACGAGATCCTCGCCCTGATTGGCACCGGTGGTATGAGCTGTGTTTATCGAGCCCGGCATTCGCTCCTCGACGAGATCGTGGCGATCAAAGTCATTCTCCCGGTTCTCGCTCACGATCCGCGATCGCTCCGGCGTTTGCAGCAGGAGGCGAAAGCGGCCAGCCGCCTGCATCATCCGGCGATCGCCGGGGTGCGCGAGTTTGGTATTATCCACGATACCAAGCCTTTTATCGTCATGGACTATATCGAGGGTCGCTCCCTGGCTGATGTGATCGGCGAGGAAGGGACCATTGGCACCAGCCGGGCTGTCGAGATTCTTCGTCAAGTGTGCCAGGGGCTAGAATACGCTCACGAGCAGGGCGTCGTGCATCGAGACATCAAGCCCGAGAACATCATAATCGATGGGAGTGGTCAGCCCAAAATCGTCGATTTCGGTATCGCCAAGCTGCAGAAAGACGACGATTCGGCGGTCAATCTGACCAAGACCGGCGACCTGGTTGGAACCCCTCGTTATATGTCCCCGGAGCAATGTCTGGGCAAAAAAGTCGACGGGCGCTCGGACATCTATTCGCTGGGCTGTGTGGCGTATCAGATGCTGACTGGCTTGCCGCCTTTCGAGGCGGAGAGCACCATGCAGATGATCATGCAGCACATCAACGAAGATCCGGTGCCTCCCACACGGGTCAAAAAAGAGATCTCGCCGTCCCTGGAAGCCTGTGTGCTCAAGGCGATGGCCAAAAATGTCGAAGAGCGATATCAAAAAGCATCCGAGCTGGACGAAGATCTCAGGCTGGCTTCCGAAGGAGGCGCTGTCCGATTTCGTCCCAGGAAGGCTCCCCGTCTGGGAAGCGTCAAGCAGAGACTGGTGCTTTACTTCTTTATCGCTGTTTTCGCGTCGATACTGGCTGCCGGAGCCGCTCTCTGGCCTGTGATCGGCCGCGCCCTGGTGCTCAACACCAATCTGCCCCAGGCGATCAAGAACATGATCATCTCCCCGGAAGAGGCGGAGGCACTCGAGCTCATCGATCGGGCAACGGTTCTTTATCGCGGCGGCAAGCTCGATGAGGCGGCGGCGCTTCTCGAGACAGGCATGGGCAACACGAGCCCTCAGAAGGATCGTCTTTTGCAGGTACTGGCCGTGGTCTACGGGCTGCAGGGGCGAGTCGACGATGCCGAGGCGCTCTGCCGGAAGCTCGGCGGCGACGACAAAGGAACCGCCACCAATCTGCATTCTCTGGCCTACAATATCGATTCCATTGAGCACAATTACAAGAAATCGAGACCACTCTGGGAGCGAGCCATCGAGCTCTACTCCAGCGTCTATGGCTCGGACAATTTCTTCGTCGCCAAAGACCTGCTCAATCTCGCCACCTGCGATATCCGGGAAGGCAAGGGCGATGCCGCTCGCGAAAAGCTCGCCCGCGCCCGGCCGATGTTCGAGAAGATGGGACCGGAAGGAAAAGTCTGGGTCGGATACGTTGATAGCGCCCTGGCTTCGATCGGCCGCTAGGACAATGACTTGCGGGCGTTTTCCAGGGTCTGCTCGTAGAAATCCAGAAGGGCCTGGTTGGTCTCGCCCAGTCCGGTAACCACTTTCTCGGACCAGTCCAGATACTCTCTGACACGTTCGATAGGCCAGTCTTTGGGCGGCGATGAGCTCAGGTCTCTGACATTGCTTATCTTGTCGGCGATTTTTATGTGCTTGGCCCGGGGCGATTTGTGTGGAGCATGCTCGACCTGGAGCTGTTTGCGCCGGGCCTTGGGGAGGCTCTTATCGTCGGTGCATTCCATGACCAGGGAGGCGATATCCTCTCCGAAGCGCTCGATCAGATCCGCCTCGCTGGCTTCGGTATCTTCTATGGTGTCATGCAGAATGGCTGCCGCCAGGACACTTGTGTCCTGGATATTGCCCACTGTGACCAGGATATTGGCTACGTCGATGGGATGGTTTATGTAAGGGGAGGCCTCTTTGTCTTTGCGTCTTTGCTGGGCGTGCATCTTGGATGCATAGCTGAGAGCATCGAAAAGGACGGCGAGATCGACGGCCATATCTATTCCTCCTCGATCACGCATTCGGCTTCGATCTCCACCAGCCAGTCCGAGCGAATCAGATGGCTGACCTCGACAAAGGTCGATGCCGGCTTGATCTCGCCGAAAAACTCTGCATGAGCGCGACCGCATTCTTTCCAGCGGTGCACGTCCACCAGATAGAGACGAGTGCGGATGACGTCCTCGAGCTTGCCGCCTGCGTCCTCGATGGCTTTTTGAATGATCTCGAGGCAGCGTCTGGTCTGCGCGTATGCGTCCCCGTGAAAGGCGGTGGCGCCTGATTCGTTCAGCGGTGCCGTGCCCGATACGGCGATGAAGTTGCCGATACGCTTGGCCCGGGAAAAGCCGATCTTCTCCTCGAAAGGCGAGTTGCTCGAAACGGTTTTTCTTGACATTGTCCGGCTGACCTGAGTCCGTGATATCGCGCATTGTAGCAAGAAGGAGCCCGGTCGAGCACATAAGAGGCTAGAACTGGAAAGGCGAAAGGCTCTGGAGATCGAGAGGGAAATTGAAGCCGGGAAACCCCGGATTGATATAAAGCTCGTGCTTCTTCTTCCAGGCGTCGGTGCCGGGCTCCATTGTGGCTTTGTAGAGCTTGTCCAGATCCACGGTGCGGTCGCCCCGGCTGCCCCATTGATTGTCTATGGTCACTTTCTTGGTACGCGGGTCGTAGTCCGTGATGCTGACAACATGCCAGACGCCCCGCTGTCTCGAATAGGTCCCGCCTGAGTCGCTCAGGAACGGGTCGTTACCGGTGTGCACCCGGATGAAAGCAGGAAGCTGGCCGTTCTGCCTTGCATCGAGGATGGCTTGCTCGAGCTCTTTCGGCGATGAGACCTGCTCGGTGAAACGCCCGGCATGGACTTTGTTCTCGATGACGAAGCCGCTGTCGCTTCTTCCGGTAATCTGATTGGCTATATCGGGAAGGTCCGAGACGCTCAGGGCCGGACCCTGCTTGTAGCTGGTGGTCTCCCTTGGAGGATTCTGGCTATAGTCCATGACCCGCTCGCCGGTATCGGCGCTGAAGCTGCTGCGCTTGCTGGGAATCTGCTCATAAGTGATTTTGCCCTTGCTGGCAATATGACCGTCCGGGGTTACGACAGTGCGCTGCCACTTGATATTGGCGGCGGTCATCTGGAAGACCTGGCTGGCAAAACCCCGCTCGCCGTTTGCCGGCGGGTTGGTCCGGGCTTCATCGTCCGGGCTCAGACTTCGCATGGTCGGTGTGATCAAAGAGCCGTCCTTGCTCCTGAAACTACCGGTGGTGGCAATATCGGCGACCAGCCGGGCGGCGGCTTCCGGATTCTTTGCATAGACCCGCGATTCCACGACGCTGACATTACAAGTACCGTGATGCCCCTGATCGATGGAAGTCGGCCGGGCTGCATTGCGCAGCACCTGCTGGGCCAGGCGGAGGCGCTGGTCCGCCGGCAGGGTGGCGCCCTGACCGGCATCGAAGAGGCGCGTCACTTGTTTGTAAGTCTCGGCGACCTGGTCGGAAGTGAGACCGGCGCTCGTGGCACGGCGCTCGAAGAGATCCAGATCGCCGCTCATGCGTCTCAGGTCCCTGCCTTTCAAGTCCCGCTGCATGCGGCTTTCGAGGATAGAGCGCTCGAGGCTCCCGGTAGAGGCGCCGCCGACCTGAGCCAGGCGCTCTATGCCAGAGAGAGCCCTGCCAGAAAGCTCCCTGCCTGTAAGCTCATTCAGCCAGGGGATGTGGGTGATGGGAGCGGTTTCCACCGCTGCGCCGCTCAAAATGCTGTCTGTTGCCATCGTTTCTCCTGCCCACAGTCTATTTTGCCTATCCGGGCGCCCGGGTCAATACGGAAACTACGGCGGTGTCTTGCCAGGAGGGAGCACTCAATCGGCCGGCAGCTAGAGGAAGAGCATTTGCCCAAGTGAATCAGGCTGCCCGGTAAAAAAGTGTCTCGGAATCTAGAATCGGAAGCAGGGTAATGTCCTCATCCTGCGTAGATTCAATCGTTAAGGAGAAATCCGCATTCCATTTTTGTAATCGATGAGCATGCTGAATGCGATTGATAACGAACAAAGAAGCTGGAGAGAATGTTTTCATGAAACGCACGGATGCCAGCCGGAGAAGTTCTTGCCGAATGAAAAATCAAGCGCTGACGTTCACCGGCAGAGCCGATACGAACATTGAGCCACGTCAAGTGCGGCATATAGTGCTCAAAAAGCCGAAAACGCAGCATATATTTCTCAGATTCTCCCCATTTTGAGCAATATATGCCGCACTTTGGCTCATTTTGAGGAATATATGCCGCACCCCTGAGTTTTCGCTGCTGGCAGGTCTCTTGATGGTTGGTATATGTGCCGACAAGAGACCCTATCGCACTGGAGTTTCCACGAGACACAAAAGATTCGGAAGCGGGAACCGGCAGTCGCTGGAGTTCCTCAGGTCGTCCTCACGATACTGGGGCACAATAGAAGCATAGGACGCAAGACCTGAGGTGAGAGTGATGAAACGGCGCAAGACGAAAAAGGCGGAACGCAAAGCAGTCAAAGAGCTTTCTACCGGATATCAGTTGAGCCGTGAGATCCTGGAGAGGCGCCGCGGTGGCGGGGTCAGAGGACTGACGAATACTTTCACCTACACCCCCACCGATTCAGCTCGGCTTGGCGGCGCATAGAAACAGGGTCATGCGTCCTCTTTTCGAGAGGCTATAATGCTCCAGGCTCGGATTGGTTTTTTACGGGCCGGGGAGGATTTGATTAGATGCGGAAATTTCTTTCTATAGCTCTCTCGACCTGTCTTGCAGCTGCCACCCTCGTGAGCGCCGGCTCTCGACCTGCCTGTGCCGAGGACGCCAAGAACGCCAAGAACGACTCGGGCACGAAAATAGCGGTGATGAGATTCAATGGTCCGGTGATTGTCGATCTAGACGCCGATGAGATCTGGAAGATGAAGAGCAAGCTGGAGGTGCCCGGCAAAGGGACCATGACCGGCCTCAGCGACGATTTGCAGAAAACGCTCACCAGCACTCTGGAGAAACGCCTGGGAGCCACGGTAGTGCCCCTGCCGGATCTGAAGCAGGCCATGGAGACCTCCAAAGTCGAGGTCGGCAAGTCTTTCAGCCCCGATCTGGCTTCCAAGGTCGGCGCGCGCTATTTCGTGACCGGCACCATCGACCGGGCCGAGTTCGACGGCAACACGGTCATGAAAGACGCTTATGCCGTCACCCTCACCACCCAGATAGTGGATGCCCGGACGGGTCAGAGCGTCTGGAGCGAGACTCTCAAGAAGTTCATGACCAAAGCGTTTACAAGAAAGACCGGCAAGACTGTCTATGACACTTTCAAAGACGTTCAGATCCCGGAAGTGGCTTCCTACCTGTCTGAAAAGATCGCATCGGCAGTGGGGCGCTGAGATCTCAATTCAGGCGCTTTCGAGGTCGCCGTCTTTGTAGAGCCAGCGACCGTCCACTTTCTCGAAGCGGCTGGTCTCGGTAAAAGATATATCCCGCTCGCCCTGGCTTAGCATTGCTTTGAATTTGACTACGGCTGTGCTTTTACCCTCCTCGCTCTCGAGAATGCGAAGGTCCTCGAAAGTTGTTATACGCGAGAATGCCGCGAGCTCGCGCTGCCAGCTCGGGCGATCGCTGCTGTAGTTGGGGTTGTCCGGGTGGGTGGTATCGATTATGTAATCGGGCATCGCCATGGCATAAGCCGAATAGCGAGAGCGCATCAGGCTGAGGGCGCTGTCCGGTGCCGTGCCTTCGTGGAACTGCTTGCAACATTTGTGGTAGAGCTCTTTGCTCCGGCAGGGGCAGGGAATGTACTTGCTCATGGAATGTACTCGCTAATAATCTATCGTGTTTATTATATGGTACTGCAGGTGATGCCGGGGTCTACGATCCCGGATCGGCGTTATGAAATTTTGACAAACGATTGACACTCCGGCAGGCTCGTGTTTTATTGGGAAAATGCAGTTCCACGCAGAGCACCGGTCCTCTTCCTCCTCTACGCCTTGTTCGTCGGGGCCGTCCGGACGCGCTTTGTAGTAGCTGGAGCAGATTCTACGAAGTTGTCACGGCGAGCCCCCGGGGGCTCGCTTTTTACATTGGGATTATTCTGGAGTTTACTGGAGAGAGAAAATGCTCGATATCAAGTTTATCAAGACAAACAGGGAGCTGGTGGAGAAGGCTGCCGCAGACAAGGGTATAGCCGTCGATATCGGGAGGCTCCTGGAGCTTGCCGAGAGCAGGCGCGAACTCACCGAGAGAGTCGAGGCATTGCAGGCTCTGAAGAATCAAGTGACGCGAAAGATCAAAGGCGCCCAGCCTGGAGGGGCGGAGACGAGTAAGCCGGATGGAGTTGAGAAAACGCTGATGGAGAGCTCGAGGGAAGCCGGTGCCGAGCTGGCGCGTTTGAGACAAGAGCTCAAAGAGATTGAGATTGAATTCGAGAGGCTCATGCTCCTGGTGCCCAGCGTGCCTGCCGATGATGTCCCCCGGGGCGCGAGCGATGCCGACAATGTCGAGATCAGGCGTCATGGAGAGATCGGGAGTTTCGACTTCGAGCCTCTGGATCATATGGAGATTCTTGCTCGGCACGGTCTGGTCGACTGCGAAGGTCCACGCCGTTTTGCAGGCTCGCGTGCCTATGCCCTGCTCGGCGACGCAGCTTTGCTCGAGCTGGCGGTAACGCGATTTGCAATCGACCGTATCGCCCGGCGAGGCTTCACTCCTGTGGTGGTGCCGCATATGGTGCGCCCGCCGGCTATGGTCGGAACGGGATATTTCCCTCTCGGAGAGGAGAATGCCTATCGTCTCGAGCGGGATGATCTTGTTCTCGCCGGCACATCGGAAGTTGCTCTGGTGGCGCTCAATGCCGATCGTATCTTCGAGGAGAGCGAGCTTCCCCTGCGCCTGGTAGGCATCTCGACATGCTACCGCCGGGAGGCCGGCGCTGCCGGGCGAGATACCCGCGGGCTCTATCGGGTGCACCAGTTCCAGAAGGTCGAGCAGGTAGTCATCTGTCGTCCCGACGAGATGGAGGCGGAAAGACTGCACTACGAGCTTCTGGGCAATGCCGAGGCGATCATGCAGGAGCTCGGTCTCGCCTATCGCGTGGTGGCTGTGGCGACCGGGGACATGGGCCAGGGACAGGTCCGCAAGCACGATATCGAAGCCTGGATGCCCAGCCGGGGTGCCTTTGGCGAAACACATTCGTGCTCGACCCTCAATGATTTTCAGGCGCGACGCTTGAGAATTCGGTTGAGGGAGGGCAAAGGAAAGCGATTCGTCTATACCCTCAACAACACAGCCATCGCCAGCCCTCGTGTATTGATCGCGATCATCGAGAACTACCAGAATAAAGACGGCACCGTAACGGTTCCGGAGGCTCTGCGCCCTTATATGCCGGGTCCGATTTTAAAAGGATTGTGAAAACCGGGAGGTTGTCAAGATGTCCGGTGTATTCTTGTAGCAATCGAATAATTCCGGTCATACAGATCTATAAAATCCATGTAGCGACGGGGCAGCGACAGGGTAGCCGCTGTTTCTTTGTTTCGTGCCTTAAATCGAGGTTCGACCCTGATGATAATACTCGGCGATGAAAACGATATGCGGAGCGTTCCCCTCGTCAACTGGTTGTTGATACTGGTTACGGTGGCGGCCTTTGCCTACCAGCTTTCTGGTTTCGGGAGTTTCGAGGCGGGCATCGGTCAATATGGTCTCGTTCCGGGTCATTTCCTCAACGATACGACCACTGCGCAGCTTCTTACTCTCATTACTTCGATGTTCATGCATGCCGGCTTCGGACATCTGCTCGGCAATCTATGGTTTCTCTTTATTTTCGGCGACAATGTCGAGGAGCATTTCGGTCACTTCAATTATTTGTTGTTCTATATCACCTGCGGCATCATGGGAGGTCTCGCTCATATCCTCGCCCATCCTACTTCCCTGGAGCCGGTGATCGGGGCCAGTGGCGCCATATCCGGTGTCATGGGCGCTTATCTGGTGCTGTTCCCGGATGCGAAGCTGAGGACCTGGTGGGGCGACGACGCCTTCTTCCTGGCGACCCGCACGTACCAGGTTCCGGCCTGGAGCATGATCGGAGCCTGGTTGCTCCTTCAGTATGCCTGTCTCTCCTTCGATGTAGATGGTATTGCCTGGTACGCTCATATCGGTGGCTTTGCCGCCGGTCTTCTCACCGTCATGCTTTTCCGGCTCTGCGGTGAGGCCGGTCCCTACAGCCGCGAGTATAAGGCTGTCCCGGAGCCCGGCACCGATGTCACACGATCTGTGCTGACCGTCGTTTTTACCTGCCTGGCTCTAGCCGGTGGCTCGTTCTTCTTCTGGAACCAGTGCCAGTCCAGCCCGGCTGTCGCTTCTTCAGCGCTTTCCTCAAAGTCGTCTTCGGCGGCGCCAGCGCAGGGACCTTCGAAAGCGAAACCTGCCCCGAAGGCGAGCAAAGCCGGCAAGAGGCACAAACACAGGGAGCATAGGGCTCACAGGACCACGCGCCGGCACAAGTGATTTCGCGGTGCCTTCGCGCAACTTTATCGACCGGCTCGTGTAGGGAAGACTGTATCCCGGTTTCTGGGAAGAGTGAACGAGGAACAGAATCGAATGTCCAATCAAGAAGACCGTTACTGTCAGTCCAGGCAATTCTCGGACCCGAGTTGCGACCGGTTGATGTTTCCGGACGAGTTGATAGAGGTGTTCGTTGCCGGCGATGAATCGATAGTAGTTCATCGAAGGAGAGACCGGACTATCTATAGAATCGTCACCTCTAACAAGGACTCCAGCGATATTCTGGAGCTTGACAGTGTAACGGGGCAATGGTCCCATTCTCGAGCCAGTCGCGAGGTGAGGCACCTCTCCGGGGCGGGAGGGGGCGCCGAGTCGGCAGTTCCGGCGAGAGTCGGCTCGATTGCCGCAGTCGGTCTGCCTGTTGTGTGAGATTCAAAATGAGAAGTCCGATAGCTCGTTGCACTTCTCCAGATCTCTTTTAGCCAGGTCCTTTTTGCCGAGCTTTTCATAGATCTTCGCGCGAACCCCATAGGGTCCGGGCTCTTTCGGCACGATCTTGATCGCCTGGTTGTAGTCGCTCAGAGCCTGCGCGTAGCGTTTCTGTCTGAGCAGCAAGTCCCCCCTGGCTCGATAGTTCCAGACGTCGTTCGGACCGGTCTCGATTGCTTTCGAAAAGCTGGCCAGGGCCTGGTCCTGTTTGCCCAGCTGACAGTCGATCTCTCCTGCTCGTCTGTAGCGCCAGCCCCTGGGATCGATCCGGTTGGCTTCGGCCAGCTCGCTGCGTGCTTTCTGATGCATGTCGAGCATGATGTAGCAGCGTGCTCGCATATCGTGGACGAGACAGGGCGAGACTTTCGGATCGAGCTTCATGGAGCGGTCGAGGTCGGCAAGACCTTTTTTCGCCTCATCGAGCTCGGTGTAGGCTACTCCGCGCAGGAAGTATGCCCGGGCATTCTTGGGGCTCGTTTCGAGAGCTCGGCCGGCATTGTCGATGACCTGCCGGTATTGTCTTTTTTCGAGGCTTTGATGCGCCCGGAGGAGATAGTCCGGGGCTCCCCGGGCTGGCAGAGTGGGTGCAAGTAGAATTGCTCCCGCCAGGGCAATCAGTTTGCCAGTATGGTATCGCCGGGCCATTCGATTCGGTCTTTCAATCATGTTTTAATCATAATATGCCGAGAAGAGCACTATTTTTCGTGATTGCTTTTGGGGTCCTGCTTATCTGTCCGGGTCCGGGCATGGCGAGAGAACATGGCAGGAGCGCGGCAGCCGGGAGCTATGCAGGACAGCAAGTGCAACTCCTCTGCACCTCGAGCGGCGTCTATGAGCTGTTCATCTCTCCCGGCGCCCTGAAGATCGTCAGCAAGTCCATCGGTACAAGCCTCCGGGCGGTGGGTCCGGACTGGGATGTGGTGCTTTCCCGCGACGATGCCAGGCAGTTTCAGCGATTGCCGTATGCCCGGGCTATGAAGATGGACTTGAGCCCCTTTTATCTCTATTCGGTGCGGAAGGAGCTGGTCAAACCCGGCGGGATCAGGGATGCCCGGGTCCAGAACCGCCCCTGCAAGCTCTATGTCTTCAAGGGCGACTATGACACGAGCTTTGCCTGGAAAGGAAGTTTCATGGGCGGAGGGACCAGGAGCAATGAGATGGATCTGATCGCTCTGGCGCAACCGGGGCTCGACAAGCCGGGGTCGATCGTTTATCGCTTCTTCGGAATTCCCGGGCAGTCAGGCTGTCCGATTATCCTTCTGAGCAAACGCACCGACGGCAGCCAGGGATTCCTTCTCAAGCTCCTGTCCGTAAAGGATGCCACCATACCGGCTTCGGCTTTCGTCACTCCGTCCGGCTTCAAAGAAGTCCAAGCGGAAAAGAAGAGCATCTTTTTCAATGTGGAGCAGAAAAAGGATCTGGAGCTTTTCAGCACGCCTCAGAAAGGCTCTCTTTGAGTCGTCTTCTGAGCACGAAGCAATAGATATCCCGGGTGCATGAGCCCTGTTCCTTCGAAGAGCTCGGACCGGGTCTCGACAAAGCCGAGCTTTTTCAAGACCCTTCGCGATGAGGCATTGTCCGGGTGATGACCGGCAAATAGAGCGCCGGCGCCAAGTTCTTCAAAGGCGTGAGCAATGACAGCCCGGGCGGCTTCGCTGGCGAGGCCCTGCCCCCTTTCCACCTGCTCCTGACTGAGGGGATCCTTGCTGAACAACCTGGTCACCTCCGGGTCGCCCCAGAGGCACAGGGCGAGCTCTCTATCGGAGTGATTCCATAGCCTGAATCCAAGGCGCTCTGTTTGTAGAAAGTATTTCCTTGTCAAAGCTCATATCCGGAGGTGTAAGTTAAATTTGCCGCGAAGCCAGATCGTACCGGATCGCGGTTCGGTGTAAAATCGATTCTTCATGAGATCGAGACCCGGACCCTTTGCAATTTCTGTGCTGGCGCTGCTGTCGGCCATCGCCGGCTGGCTCCTGGCGGTGGCGGCGAGTCAGGCTCAGGAGCCCGGCGCCGGGCATATTCATAAGCTGAACAAGCGATTTCTGGGGCCGAACCTGGATGTCCAGAAATTCGTCAAGAAGTTCGAAGGCGACGATCGTGATGTCTTCAAGAACAGGGAAGCAATTCTAGCTGCCCTGGCGGTGAAGCCCGGTATGAAGGTAGCGGACGTCGGTGCCGGTACAGGATTGTTCACTCGCATGCTGGCGAAAGAAGTCGGAGATTCCGGCTGGGTTTTCGCCGTGGATATCTCTCCGGGTTTTCTCGAGTATATCTCGACATCACTCAAAGAAAGGGGCATAGGGAATGTCACTCCGATTCTCAGCCGTCCCGAGTCGGTCTGTCTGCAACCTGGTTCAGTGGATCTGGCATTCGTGTGCGACACCTATCATCATGTCGAGGCGCCGGGGGCCTTTCTCGGCTCCATTCACGAGGCCCTGACAAAGGACGGCGAGCTTGCCGTGGTCGAGTTCAGCCATCATGCCATGGCTGACAACAAGTGGCTCAAAGGACATCTTCATAAGACCAAGAAGCAGGTCATCGAAGAAATCGAGTCTTTTGGTTTCGTCCTCAAAGAAGAGAAGCGGATCGAGACCCTGAAGGACAATTACTTCCTCGTTTTCAAAGTGCGTTGAATGAAACGGTCCGGGGGACCGGACCGTTCTGGGGCAGGGGGACTGCGGGGAAAGCTCTCGAGCGATGGAGGATGGCTTCTCGCTCTCGAGCATCAATTGCGGGGAGGCTCCTGCGCGGGCGGTGCGGGCTCGGCGTGTCCGGTGCCTTCCGGTTTCGATGGCGGCTCTGAGGGAGCGCGATTGACTCGATTCTCGTAGACCTGGACTTCGCGCTTCGAGATTTCATCGAGCTTGTAGTCTACTGTGCCGATGGTGGCGAAATTGTCGATTATATGATCGGCGAATTGATTGATCACCGGATTGAGGCTCTTCTGGAAGCGCTCGACCTCGGGCTTGCTGTAGCTGCTATTGTGGTCCATATCGATGTACTGGTCATAGCTTCTCAAGAAGGCCATGGATAGACGATCCACCATACCGTGCTCTTTCATCGACTCGGCTAGCTGTTTCCAGGTCTCCTGGCTCTCCGCCGGAGTCTCGAGGCGGGCGCGCCCGCTCATGGACTGCTGCAGATACTTCATCGCCTGGTCCGGATTCTCGTTCAGCTTTCTCTCCAGGTTCTGAATCACGGTGTCTATATACTGGTCGCGGTCGGGCATGGTTTGACGCTGTTTGAAGTCAGCGACTTCACCCATGTCGATCACACCATCGTCGTTGTGCAGGGCCGCTGCGGTATCGAATTGCTTGAGGGCTTCGGTGGCCATTCCTTTGTACATCGGATTGATTGCGCCGCTGACGCCAGCCAGCTCGGAGCGTTGAATCTTGCCGTCCGTTCCGGCGATGGTCCGGTCGGTCTGGGGTTTGCCGTCCCTGCCCAGCGGCGGGGTCGCGATGTCCTCGAGGAAGGCGGCCGAAAGCTTGGGCATGGCGCCGGAGTTCTCCAGCCGTCTGGAGACATCGTTCCAGAACTCCTGTTTCTCGCTCAGAGGTCTGTCCTGGAAGTAAGAATTGACACCGTCTTTGAGAGTCTTGTAGGCATCGTCCAGAAGATTCTTGGAGACCTTGTCGTTTACGTCCTTGGCCAGTTGCTCGCCGCCGGGATCCTGACCGAAGGAGTGACTTTCGAATGCTGCCTGATTAACCATGGCACGGGTCCTCGTGGGAAAGAAAGGTTCGATTGCTGCTTGCATTATCGGCGGCGAAACCAACACGAGAATGACACCTTCTCCGGATGCTTCCGGGTGGCCGGGCGATATCGCCTGTGGACTCTCCTGCTAGTGAGCGTCCTTCTGCGCCAGCTCCATGTAGAACTCGTAGAGATGGTGCGAGCCGTAGCGGGGGGCGGACAGGTCGGTGATGGCACCCATAGTGGCTATCGTCTGTAGCATGGAGGCGGCGTTCATATTGAAGGGCTGGGCTACGAATCCAGCGGTGCCGATGAGCCAGGCGGGGATAGAGACATAGGAGGGACTCTTGCCGAGAGCGGTGAAAGCCATATAGCCGATTTCTTTCATGGTGAGGACGTCCGGTCCCCCGATATCGAAGGCCGTGTTCCAGCGTTCTTGCTGCTCGATGGAGTTGACCAGCTCATGAGCGAGATCGGCACCGTGAATGGGATTGAGCAGGATATCGCCTTTGCCGATCAGGGCGAATCGTCCGGACCTCGCCATATCGAAGATACCTTCCATATCGTTGAAGAAACCGCTGGGTCTGGCTATGGTGTACTGCAAGCCCGAGGCTTTCAGGGCGTCGCAGACACGCTCCCGGGCGTCCATGACGCGATTTTGCGAGCGCAGCTCCTCGCCTTTGAGAACAGAGACGAAAATGAAGTGCTCGACGCCGCTCTTTTTTGCTTCGGATAGAATGTTCATGTTCGCTCCGTAGTCGACTTCTTCCACGGTGGGATATCTGTCCAGCGAGCGGATGCCCAGAGAAGAGATCACCACATCGATGCCGTCGCAGAGACCGGAGAGCGTCTCGATCTCGGTGGCTTCACCGACGAAAATCTCATCGCAGGGAAGATCGAGACGCCTGGCTTTCTCCGGCTTGCGAGCCAGCGCCCGCACGAAATAGCCTCGCTTGTGGAGCTCTCTGACGACATGGCTGCCGAGATAACCCGTGGCGCCGGCCACCAGAACTTTCTTTGCGGTCATGACTGGACAACCATGCTACTAACATCGACATTGTTGCATCTACATAAGAGCAAGTCCATTATCATTCGATCCCTGCAGAGATCGGCTTGTCCTGTCATCATCCTTCTCACGGACTCACGGACTCACGGACTCACGGACTCACGGACTCACGGACTCACGGACTCACGGACTCACGGACTCACGGAGTTCTTTGAACGGTACGCGGAAGAAATCCTCGAGGTCGCTCTGTTTCATCTGACCGTCCTGGGACAGCTAGAAAGCTGCTTTGTCTCAGCCCTGACATAGCGTCGGTAAAGTGAAGAGACCAGGGTCCAGTGGCTTGCCTTATGTGCCAGCTCGGATGGGACGAGGATTGATCTGAGAGTTTCATGCCGTCCCTTGATTCTGTGCGTGCTAACCGTCAGACCTAGGTTCGCCGCGCCGCGGATGCCGGCGTAAAGACACCACATCCGATGCGTAGCTTCGGGGACGCTGCCGTTTACCAAGCTGATAACTCTGGCGGAGATCAGATCTGAGTACTCTTTGCCGTTGAATTTGGCCGGCAGGTTCGCCTTTGCCGACTTGAACTCGAGATCCTCCAACGTTTATCTGCTCATCGTGCCATAATACTGTGTTCATATTTCCTGGTTTTTTAGACGTCCCGGACATAAAGTGAGAAGAGAATGAGCAAATTACCCAAACAGTTCCTAGCTTTCAAAGATCAGTACGGAGATGTATTCGAGAAATACGAAGCTCTCGGCAACGCTGCGACGGAAGTCGGTCCCCTGAGCAAGCGAGATATCGCGCTTGTTCGCATTGGCATGGCTGCTGGTGCGGGATATGAAGGCGCTGTGCGTGCCCATTGCCGGAGAGCCTCTGAGGCCGGGTTGACAGCAGACGAGATTAGACATGCCATGATCCTCGGAGTCACGACTCTGGGTTTTCCATCAATGATGGCCAACCTGTCCAGAGCCAATGAAGTACTGGATGAAGGATGACCGAGAGTCGGGAGCGGCAGACCTTCTGATTTGAGAGGTTGCGGGCGGATCGCAAGGAAATCGCAAATCAACCGGCCGGTTGATGCATTCAGTCCATTCTCGCCTCGATAATCTGAGCAGGCATGGTCAGTGCTATCCGATTTCCGGCATTGAGGTGGTCAAATTGGTTTCACGTGTTCCACCCGACTCTCGGATTCTACCCGATACCGTCATCTCGGATTTGTTGATGTGTCACCCGCAACTCCGGCCGGTTCTGGATAAGCATGGCATGAGAGGCTGCGGAGGAAGAGCCGGGCCTTATGAGACTATCAGCTTTTTTGCGAGGGCTCACGATGTCGAGGAGAGCAAACTCATCCTTGAACTGGAACTAGCACTTGAGAGCCGGTCCGGGCAAGATTCTTTTCAATCTCTGCCTGCTTGTATCACGGTCGCGGATACGATCTACAAACGATTCTTTCTTTGCGGAATAGGTGTTATCCTCTCCCTTGGGGCTACCTGGGGCGCCTGGTTGTTGTGGCGTGTGGGGGTGGCAGGCTCGTTCACTGGCGTAACCGTGCATGAGGTGAATGCTCACGGTCAGGCCCAGGTGTTCGGTTGGATGGGTCTTTTCATGATGGGTTTTGCCTACCAGGCCTTCCCGCGCTTTTGGAATACCAGCTTATTCGCGCCGCAGGCGGCTGTCTTTGCCTGTAATTTGATGGTCGCGGGGATCTTGGCAGCATCTTTAGGAATGGTCACGGCTCAAACCCATCGATATGCGCTGCTTATAACCGAGATTGGCTCGCTCTTGGAAGTTGTCGCCGTTTCTATTTTCGCCTGGCAGATATTTGCGACCTGGAAACAGAGCAAAAGGGTCGCCGATCCCCATGTGGTATACGTTTTCACTGCGATTTGCTGGTTTCTTCTGATGTCTGTCTTCAATGCCTGGCATAACTGGAACGTCACCGCTGCGGGAACCAAAGAAGCTCTCCTGTTCTTTGTTTCCACTTTCCAGGCACCGTTGAGGGATGCTCAGTTTCACGGCCTTGCGATGACAATGATTTTCGGTGTATCGCTGCGCACCCTGCCATCGATTTTCGGTTTCGAGAAGGTCAGCGATAAAAAGGCCTGGCTTGCCCTGGGTTTGCTGACTGCAAGCGTCGTGAGCGAGATCGTTTTATTCATAGCCTACCGTTTGAGTCACAACCATGTCTTGGCGGGCCTTTTGATGATACCCTGGATGGGGTTGCTTACGGCTGCGGGAATTCTCGTCCTGTCGTGGAAACTCTTTCAGGATAGGGGCAGCTCAGACCGGTCCATGAAGTACATAAGAGCGGCTTTCGTCTGGTTACTGGTATCTCTCGTCATGCTTCTGCTCCTGCCTGTTTACCAGATCCTGTCCCATCAGTCTTTCAGTCATGCTTATTACGGTGCTACCAGGCATGCTATTACTGTGGGATTCATCTCCTTGATGATCATGGGATATGCTCTCAAGGTAACGCCAATCTTGAACGGTATCGACACATCGAAACTGGGGGCTCAGTGGGGACCGTTCTTGCTTGTCAATGCAGGTTGCCTGTTGCGCGTCAGCACGCAGATCCTCACTGATTGGTCTCCGGTTAGCTTTGCCGTCGTCGGGTTGAGCGGAATCATGGAGGTAGCCGGTCTCGCCTGGTGGAGCGCCCACCTGTTCAATGTGATCAGGCTCGGGCAGAAGTGCCTGGACGAATCGGAGCTTTTGTCAGCTTCGCCACAGTCGGCAGGCGATCGGCCCGTCCGTATCGAGGGTGAGCACTTCGTGGCTCAAGTGCTCGCCTGGTATCCGGAGACCGAGACGGTGTTTGTCCGCTTCGGCTTTACCCCTGTGCTCAATCCGTTCATGCGCCGAACTCTAGCCAGTCAGGTGACTCTGAACCAGGCCTGCAAGATGAAGCAGGTAGGCGCGGAAGAATTCTTGCTGGCGCTCAACTCCTCCATCGAGACATGCGACTCGGATTGCCGCTCCTGCGCATGCTCCGACAAGCAGGAGCGTGAAATTTGAGAGAGGGCTCTGCGCGCGAGCGGTCTCTCGATGCCATACTACTGCTTCTGATTCATCACGGAGTCTCTTGGCTCAACAATTTTCTGCCGCTCGATCCTTTCGTGAAGATGCGGGGTCCGTGCGGAAACCGGAAATGTCAAGAGTTGGGCGGGTTAGTATCTGGTCCGGTAACAGTCCGTCTATTCATTCTGCGCATCGAGCAAATAGATGGAGCGGGTCAGATCATCGGCTGCGCTTGTTGTTTGAGAGTGCTGACCGCTTCATTGAAATAGGGCGCTTGAAAAGCTCTTGGGCTCGTGGTGGGCGTGGACGATCAACACTTTCATGGCAAGAGTCTCCCTGTTGCGAGCAGTAGACTGCAGAATTTAGCGCTCCAGCCTGAAAAGTTCAAGATGCGGTATCCGTTCGGAAACCAGAAAGGTCAAGAGACAGTCAGGGAAGTTTCTGGTCCGGTAACGAAATCTTGACCTATAATAGCGGTCTTTCCGGAGGAGGTGATTGGAATGAGAATTCGGACCAGTAGAACGATTATTTCTCTCTTGCTTGCGTCCGCCATCGCAGGCGGTGCTATGTGGTGCCCCGGGCAAACGCGCCCTGCCAAAGAGATAACCATTCCCGAGTTTCATGTCCTCAACCTCAAGGAAGGTCTCGCTTATCACGATTCGGCGCAGTATCTCGCCGATGTCCAGGCGGCCATGGACGAAGCCAGGCAAGTATGCGAAAAGCACAAAGGCGATGCCAGCGCCGCGATTGTCATCGATCTGGATGAGACTGTCCTAGACAACAAGGAAGAATATCGCGCTCATCATATGAACGCTGAGGACGGCTCCTGGAAGTGGGACAAGGATACCTGGGACCGTTATGCGCTCAAATCTGAGGCGAAGGCTATCAAGCCGGCGGTGGCTTTCGTGCGCTGGGCGAAGAAACAGGGTTTTACGATTTTCGCCATCACCGGTCGCCACGAGATGCTGCGCGAGGCCACCCTGCTCAATCTCAAGAAGCTCGATATCCCCTGCGACGGGCTCTATATGGAGACCAATCAGATTCAACCTTATAAGCCTGAGGACTTCAAGACCGAGTTCCGCCGCGATATCGAGCGCAAGGGTTACAAGATTATCTGCAATATCGGCGACCAGGAGTCCGATCTCTACGGCCTGCACTCTCAGGAATGTATCAAGCTTCCCAACAAGATGTATTTCACTGACTGACTGCCATCAAACAAGCCGTCTCATTCATTCTGCGCATCGAGCAGATAGATGGAGCGGGTCAGATCGTCGGCTGCGCCGCGTTTTATCGAAATGTCGATGGCCTCGCCGGCACGAGCTACGGTGATGACGGCCTGGGTGTCACGGGCGCCGATTATGGCCGTGCAGACCTGGGCGTCGGTGAGCTTGCTCGTGTCCTTGCCGTCGACTTTCAAGACTCGATCGCCTTGTCTGAGACCGGCAAACTCGGCGGGGCTCTTGGGAAATACCTGATCGATGCGCCCGTCCTTGACCGAGATGCCTACAAAGCCTGCGTCCTGGGGCACAGTCGTGGTGGAGATGCGATCGAAGTGAGAGACGATCCTGGCGCAATACTCGAGTTGCGATCCGGCCGCACCCAGGTCGATCACTTTCCGGTAGTGATTGCTCGCCGAACGATAACGCTTGGTCCGCCGGTAGGCTTCGGCCAGCTCGAAATGAATCCAGATGTTCTGGCGCAGCGGTCCGACCATCGCGGAGAGAGCCAGTTTGTCTATGGCGGACTGATACTCCCGGGCGCTCGCATCGAGGAGCTTCCGGCGGTCCTCTGGAGACAGGTCTTCGGCCGGGGCGGCATCCGGTCTCATCCGGTACCACTGGTAGAGCTCGGTCAGAAAGAGATCCCAGTTGAGACCGTTATCGCTCCTGGTCTGATCCGCCTCCTCATCTTCTTTCTCTATGATGAAGGCCCGCCCTCCGTCCCAGCAGACGAACAACCCCCGGGTCTGCTCATCGGACCGGTAATGTCTGACAGAGTAGAGAAAGCCAGGCAGCATGCCCTCATCAAGAGAGACCAGATAGCCGTGGGGGACCGGCAGAACAATCTGGCAGGAAATGAACGCCCCGGGCGTCAGCCCTGGATCGGCGCTGCTCTCGCGCTGTTTGCGAGAACCCTGCTTGTGCTTGATCCGTTTGTTTCCTGGGCTGCCGGTCATAATAGTCGAACCCGAAGTCAGTAGAACCTATTGTGCCACAGAGCTCAGAGCAGCTTGAAAACGTTGTCGAGCTGTGAAGGCCGCCTGTAGTTCAGGTCCAGGGCCTTTTTTAGATCGCGCTCGGCTTCGGACTCGAGACCCAGCCGGCTCTCGGCCTCCGACCTGATTCGGTAGGCGCTGGCGGTGCCGGGCTGCTTCACCAGTGCTGCATCGGCTGCCTTGATGGCGCCCTCGTAGTCTTTCAGGGCAATCAGGGCGATAGCCCTGCTCCTGTCGACGTCTGCGGCTTTCGGGCAAGCCTTCTCGCATTTGTCCAGCAGGTCCATGGCGGTCGTCCGATCACCTTTCATGGCTGCCAGAGCGCTGCCGACCATCCGCGCCGAACTATTGACGGTTTTGACCGAAAGAGCCCGGTCGGCGGTCTCCTGGGCCTCTTTGATACGGCCTGCTGTGAGAAAGACATAGGCTTTGCCCGCCAGCATCTGGGAGTTGTCGGGGTACTTTTGCAAGAGCTTATCGAGGATCTCCAACGCTTTGTCCGTATCTCCCATGCCCTCGTATGAAGCCGAGAGGTATTCGAGGGCCATGTAGTCTTCCGGGTCGAGCTCCAGCGCTTTCTTTGCCCAGGCCGCAGACTGCTCGAAATCGTACTTGCGGTAACATACGCCGGACTTGGCTACGAAAGCCCTGCTGCTCTTCGGATCGAGCTCGATTGCTTTCTCGGAATCCTTGAGGGCATTCTCGAAATCCTGGAGCCCGATCCTTGCCCAGGCGCGCTCGACATATGCTTGAGCATAATTCGGGTCTATGGCAAGAGCGGCATTGCTCTCATCCAGAGCCTTCTTGTATTCGTAGTTAGATGAGTTGATATAGGATTTAAAGGTCAGGGCCCGGGAGGCGTCTTTGCCCTTGCTGTTCAGAGCGAGAACGGCGTCATAAGATACAAGCGCCTCCTTGTCTTTGCCGAGCTTCGAATAGGTGCTTCCCAGGTGCAGATGGTACCAGGGGACTTTAGCGTCGATCTCGATTGCTTTGAGATAGTCCTCCCTGGCTTGCTCTAACTGGTCCAGAGAATACTCTGCATAAGCTTTGGACGCGTACAGGAAGGAATCTTTTGGATTCTCCTCCAACCCTTTCTTGCAGAGCTCGAGTCCTTCTTTATATTTGCCCTCATTGAGCAGGTCCTTTACTTCAGTGCCGACTGGTTTTGCGCAGCTGCTCGTGAGCGTTGCCAGGGCAAGGCAGATAGCCGCTGAAGCCAACCTTCCGGAAAAACGTGTCATCTCTATACCTGCTGGAATTGTATTTGCTATTCTATCGTTATCATAAAAGAGAATTAGCAATGTCGAAGCTATCCGTGTTTCTTTTCTGCCTGGCGCTAGCTGTACAGTGCCAGGCTGTTGCTCAGGACTCAGGATCCGGCGCCGGAGCGAACTCCGGGCCGTCTGCCGAGGATATCGCCCGGGCTACCGGTTTCTGTCTGGCGGAGCCCGCCGAAGGTCCCCTGCTACCCTTGAGAAAGCAGCTCCGCGAGCAGATTATCGAGGCGGAGAAGCGGGGAGTGGGGATAAAGTCTTATGCCGAAGCCTTCGCCAGTCTGGAGGAGCAAGTGGCGGGTGGCTCGATTGGCGAGGACGACCTGAAAAAGCGAATCACCTCGATAGTCACCAGCCTTCACGGTCAAATTCGAAAGAGCAATCAGCTCAAAGCCACAGCCAAAGCGGCTCCGAAGGCGGCGCCGCCCGGCAGCAGTGGTGGTAAGGTCATTCACCGCGGTCTGATCAAGCCAGGAGACAAGGTGGATGCCATCGGTCTCAAGGCTCCTCAGAGTCTGCGCCAGCAGATGACCCACGACCTGGTCGAGCAAGTGGTGCGCCAGAAGCTCCGCGCCAATCCAATACCGGGCATCGACCCTGACGGACCCGGGTCACTCAAGGACGATCCCCGGGTGAAAAGGCATTTGCAGAGCAAATAAGACCTACTCTTTCATGTTCACGTCGGTGAGCCTGGCGATTGGTCTGAGAAGCGCCCAGAGTACCGAAACCCGGCGCACGACAATCTCGCACTCGCAGGTGAGACCGTCTTTGAGCTGGACTTTCTGCCCGTGCGCCAGGACATAGAGTCGCTCGGGCTCCACCCGGACTTTGTAGGTAAAACGGCGTTTGCCGTCGATCTCGGGATAGCGCTCGATGTCCCGGACTTTGCCGTGAAGCACCCCGAAATCCTGGAAAGGAAATGCGTCGAGCTTGATCTTTGTATCCTGACCGACTTTGACAAAGCCTATGTCGCGGTTTGGAATCCTGGCTGAAATCACCATGTCGGATTGATCAGGAATGATTTGAAGAAGAATCTCGCCTGGCTTCACTACCTCGCCTATCCCATGAACCCTCAGTCCCGTTGCGGTGCCTGATACAGGAGCTTTGATGATTGACTCGTCGAGACTTTTTGTGGCGATTTTGACTTCGTCCTCGACGTCAGAGACCTCTCTGGACTGAGCTTCGAGATCGCCTTTCATTCGCGCCAGCGTCGCTTTCGCTCTTTCAAGAGCGGCATTGTAAGCGGCTTCTTATTTGTTCTCTTCGCGTCTCTCCCGGCGAATTTTGAGATTGACACCATATATGGAGCTGCCCAGCTGCTCGATCTCGGCGTCGAGACCGGCCAGGCGTGACTTGCTCTGGGCACGCCAGGCCGGCAGATCCAGGCGCGCGACTTTGAGCTGGTTCTCAAGGCTGGCGATGGCGCTCTCTTCATCTTTTATTTTTCGCGTGCGCTGCCATCTGGGCTTCGTCCAGGCTCAAATAAGTGCTGTCTTCCGAGGCTCTCAGCGAGGCATGGGGAGCCGGGATGTCTCTCATCAACAGAGTGTCTCGGCGCCTTCGTCGTTGTCGGCCACCAGTCGCAGGCGACCCTCCACCAGAATGGAGAGTGCCTCGCCCGGCTCGAAACCGACCGTATCTCCCAGGCGAAGGTCAACCACGCGCGCTGTATCCACCAGCGAGGCGAATTGCTCGTCGGTGAGCTGCGACAGAATCGGTGTCCAGCGCAGACGATCTTTTGCAGCTCGCTGAAGCCCGGTGCTCATTTCAAACCGGATTGTCTATCGGTAAGCAGCATTGCCAGGGGGTCAAGACCATCGAAACAAGCCACGATTTTACCAGGAACCACCATGCGGCGGTGAAGAAGGGGTTGTCGAGAGATTCGGGAGGCAACCGTGGTCTGCGAGCATGGCATAATGGACGGCGGTTGAGAGGAGGCGCCTGGCTGAGATGAGTAAGATCCTGCTGGTGGAAGACGAGTCGGACCTGGCTGTGGAAGTCAAGGAATGGCTTTCCCGGGAGAAGTATCTGGTGGAGGTCCTGGACAACGGCCAGATCGCCTCGGACACACTGCATGTAGCGGAGTACGATCTGATCATACTGGACTGGCAGTTGCCCGGTCTGTCCGGCGTCGATATCTGCCGGACCTATCGATCCCGGGGCGGCACCACGCCGGTGCTCATGCTGACGGCCCGCACGAGTGTCGATGATCGCGAGACCGGTCTCGATTCGGGCGCCGACGATTACCTGTGCAAGCCATTTTCGCTCAAAGAGCTCTCGGCCAGGGTGAGGGCGCTTCTCCGGCGAACTTCTTCGGCCAAGACCAATACGCTTTCCTGTCACGATATTCTCCTCGATCCCCAGGCTCGTTCCGTCAGCCGGGCAGGCAATCCGGTTCATCTCGAGCCGAAGGAGTTCGCTCTTCTGGAATTCTTCATGCGGCATCCTGATACTGTATTCAGTGCAGATACCCTGCTCACTCGTGTCTGGGAGTCGGACACCGAAGCCTCGCCGGAAGCGATCAGGACCTATATCCGCGGCCTGCGAAAGAAGCTGGATGACAAAGAGCGGATCAGCACAGTACACGGTCTCGGTTATCGGTTCAATTCCTGATGTTCAAACGCCTGAGACTGGTCCTAGCCGGGCAGTTCATGTTGCTTTCTCTTTCGGTCTATGTCGTCCTCGCCTTTTCTTCTCTGGCGCTCTTTCGCCACGGACTCACCGAGATCATGGACGAGCGCTTGCGAGAGCTTGCCGACGTGGCCAGGGGGGCGGTGGCCGTGAACGGAGACCATCTTCACCTGCGCGGGGACCAGAGCGCGGTGTCCATGGTGCACAAGCGTATATCGATCCAGCTCTGGCGTCGCGACCGGACCCTGGCCTCCGCCTACGGCTCGCCGGGGGTGGAGACCCTTATCGAAGGAGAGAGTGAGGTGGTATCCGGGGGCGAGCGATTTCGCAGCATGGCCAGTCCAATAGTCCTCGACGGCGAGACTGTGGGCTATCTGCAGGTCCAGGTCGACACGAGCCTGAGGGACCAGGTGGTTCAGGAGTTGTTCGATGCCGCCCTTTTGCTCGGGCCGGTTCTGATTCTAGCTCTGGGCGTCAGCGGCTACTGGTTCGCCGGAATCGCGATCCAACCGGTGCGGCGGACCTACGATTTGCAGAAGCGATTCCTGAGCGACGCAGGGCACGAGTTGAAAACGCCGGTGGCAGTCATTCAGGCCTCTCTGGAAATCCTCGAGCAGGATCTGGAGAAGCAGCCTCAGTCGCTGGAGCGTCTCAAGCGCGTGCAGCGTTCGGCGGAGCGTATGCGCAATCTCGTGGCCGATCTTCTCCTTCTCACCAAGACCGAGCAGGGCGCGGCGCCCCTGGAGATGAAGAGCATCTCTCTCGATATGCTCCTCCGCGAGGTCCTCGGAGAGTTCTCGGATCTTTACGAAGACAAGGGAGTAGAGCTCAGAGGCGAATCCATCGAGGCTGTTCAGCTCGAAGGAAATCAACAGTCCCTGGAGATCATTTTCTCCAATCTTCTCAAGAATGCCCTGATGTACACTGAAAGTGGTGGCTCGGTAAGCGTCGGGTTGATCCGGTCCGGCAACCAGGCGGTGGTCGCCGTAGCCGATACCGGTATAGGCATCGCGCCAGCTGATCTGGAGCGCCTTTTCGATCGTTTCTTCCGGGTCGACGAGGCGCGAAGCCGCGAGGACGGAGGAAGCGGGCTCGGGCTTGCCATAGTGAAAGCCATGGTGGACAGCCACCGTGGCTCCATCCATGTGGAAAGCGAGCCCGGAAAGGGAACGACTTTCTCGATTTCTCTCCCGGTTTGATTACTTGTTGTTTTTCTTCTTCGGGGCCGGATCCAGAATCATATCGCCCATCATGTTTGCGAAATCCCTGGCCATCTCTTCTTCTCCACGCAGCTCCGAAAGTCGGTGGACTCTGGTGTATCCGGAGGGAATTTCCTGGTCGGCGCCGGGGGCGGCGACACGGATCACGGAGCTGGTATCGATGGCGGTGTGGCGTTTCCCGTTCTTGAAAACGTTCACTCTGCGAAGGAGAATTCCATCGAGCTGCGGAACGCCATACTCCCTCCTGAGAAAATCGAGTTGCTGGCGGCTGAGGTCTATGGGCGACCTGGCCTGGGTGATCTCGAGACGGTCGCATTCCATCGAGCGATTGGCGCCGCTTCGATAGAAGAATTCGGACTTGGATACCACCGAGTCCATAGGTTTGACGGGAAAAATTATGTCCATTGCCTGGAGCCCGAATCTTGTAGTCGGGCGCTTCCGGGCGGTACCTCTGACCACCAGCGGCTCTTTCATGACCGTCAGGCGCCATCGATCGTAGGCCTGCACTTTCACCCGGCGCAGCTTCGTATTGATGGCGACTAGCTTGGCTTCTTTGCCCAGGCAGCGATACTCGGTATGCAAATTCGGATAGCTCATCGAGATGAAATTCTCTGAGAGCAGAACAATCAGGGGTCCTGAGGTCAGGTCGGTCTGCATGAATTGGAAAGCGCCCGGGGGCTTGTTCTCGAGACAGAGTCCCGGCGCACCGTTACTGATGCAGGTCAGAAGAGCGCCGGAAAGAGCGACCGGAGATATTTTCAGTAGGCGGAGAGGGCTCATGATCGAATTATACTTAGAAGAGTGGAGGAATCTATGAGCGAGAGCCCGAAGGAAGAGACTGCCGACAAGCCCGAAGCAACCGGAGCGCCGAAGCGGCTCTCGAGCTGGGTGGCTTTCCGATCGGGGCTGCGCCGGGCTCTCTTGAAGGATATGGGTGACCGCACGCGGTACGACTGGATTCAGGTTTTCGGCGCCGTGCTGGTGATCGGTTCATTTCTCATTCTGGCATTTCTCGTTGTCGCCCATTCCTTTCTGGAAGCGGATCTGGTGAAGACCATGGGGCTTTGCTCTGCCGCCAACGTGGCAGCCGGTGCAATCGCCATGAGCCTGTCGCGCTGGGGGATCGAGGACGTCGAGCTTCTGGAGCGACTCAAGCAGGTTGATGACCCCCTGGTGTCCGAAGCCCTCAACAAGCTCGGTTTCAAGAAGAGCGATATGGATGTCGACTAACTTTCGGATTTGTCGTCCCTGATCGAGCTCCAGTAGACGAGATAAATCAGGACGAACTGCAGGGGCAGCCTCAGCCAGAGGGCGACCACCGGAATCGTCGGATAATGATCGGCCCGCAAGAGCATATTGATGTTGGCTGGAAAGACCGCGATGAGCAGGGCAACCAGGCCGATGCCGGCGGCTCGTCTGGTAATCGGGACCTGCAGGGTGATACCGCCTGCGATTTCGAACATGCCCGAGACATAGACGATGAGCTTTCTGGCCGGAAGCATTGCCGGAATGACTTCGATGAAAACGTCCGGGTGGGTGAAGTGGAATACTCCTGCGACGACGAACAGACACGAGAGCAGGATTGACATTATTCGTCGGGCTCTGGACAAGGCTCTGGTTCCGATTACGTCAGTTATCGGGATGCGGAGTGCCGGGTCTTTTGGCGTCCCGGCTTACCATTCCTGGGCCCGATCTCCGCGAACAAGACCCTGGCTCGGGCCCACACGAGGGTAACTCCATAATATGTTACTTTGCTCCGGAAGAAAACAGGGACCGGCTTACTTGCCGGCGAGCGCCTCCTGGTGGGCATTTCTGGCAGCGATAATCTCGTCGGCATGATCCCTGGCCCAGATCTCCAGGTCGTTGAGCACCGGCACCAGAGTCTCTCCCAGGGGGGTCAGGGAGTATTCGACCCGGGGCGGCACCTCGGCATAGATCCTGCGTGCTACCAGCCCGTCGGCTTCAAGTTCGCGCAGTTGATGGGTGAGCACTTTCTGGGTGACGCCCTTGAGGGCTCGCATTAGCTCGTTGAATCTCATGGTCCCGCCTTTGAGCTTGCAGATGATCACTACTTTCCATTTGTCCGAGATCATGGCGATGGTAGCCATAATCGGGCATTCGAGCTTAGTGTGCATGGCGGGCCTCATAATGGTCTCAAGTACGTTTCCAATGGGATACTACTGAACTTTTGGGATACTACGGAACAGGCTGGTACCTACTTGCCCTTTGATACTGCCCCATTCTATGCTGAATGGGTGAGCGTTGCAACCCGCAAAAGTCAGTCATCCAGGAGAAAGGAGATTACAAATGACCACCGAAACATTGACCAGAGAGGCCGCTCAGGCCGTGGAATTCTTCGAGCGCAAGCTCGCCTTCGAGACCGGACCGGTAGGTGTCAAATATGATCTGGAGAATAAAGAGCCCGTACAGCTAGTCGACCTCAGACAACCGGAGCTTTTCGCCAGGGGTCACGTTCCCACCGCCATCAACCTGCTTTACGAGGAACTCGAGAACAAGCTCGAGAAGCTCAGCAAGGACAAGACCACCATCGTCTATTGCTACAACATTACCTGCCATCTCTCGGCCAGGGCGGCTCTGCTGCTGGCCAAGAAAGGCTATCCGGTGAAAGAGATGGTCGGCGGCTATGCCGCGTGGGAAGCGGCGGAATTGCCGGTAGAGACCAGGGGCGGAAGCTGCTCGTCAGCTAGTTGCGGTTAGGCTTGAAAGATAAGCCATTCGACAGGCACGGAATCGCTCCGTGCCTGTCCTTTTTTCTCGATTCTGTTCACTTGATTAAGTGATCCGGAGTCAGGTTCTCATCCCGCATAGGGATACATAATTGTTACTGCCGGCGGAAATCCTTCTCCCGGAGGATATCAGGGCGGTCGTCAATGGAAGAAACTGCCCTTTATTGTCCGTGTATCCAGGAGTCATTGTGGAAGTTTTTCTTGTCGCTTTATTGATCTTCTATATCTACCACGGTACTGGTATCACACTCGGTTACCATCGTCTGCTTTCCCATCGTTCGTTCAAGGTCCCTCACTGGCTCGAGTACTTCATCGTCTCGGGCGGTTATCTATGTTTTGAGGGATCCCCTATCTACTGGGTCACCAACCACCGCCTGCACCACCGCTATTCCGATCAGGAAGGCGATCCGCATTCGCCGGTAGATGGATTCTGGCACAGCTATGTGGGCTGGATGTTTAAGCCCATCGTACGGGTCTCCCTGGAGCAGAGCCGCCAGGTTTCCCCGGATCTCTATCGTGACCGGGTCTACGAGATGCTTCATCTGGAAAACAGCGACTATCATGCGCTTCTCTGCCTGATCGTGGGTGTGGCCTTTCGCATCGTCCTCCTGGCCCTCTTCGGTCCAGTGGTCCTGGCCGCCAACCTGCTTGCCACCCTGGTGGTCTTCAATGCTCCTCTTCTGGTCAATTCGGTAGGTCACTTGAAAGAATTCGGTTATCGCAACTTCGAATCCGGGGACGGCAGCCGCAATGTCTGGTGGGTAGCTCTCATCGCTCTGGGCGAAGGCTGGCACAACAACCACCACTTCGCCCCGAAGTCGGCTCGCCATGGTCTGACTGCCTGGGAGTTCGATCTCTCATATCTGGTACTGAGCATTCTAAAAGTGCTCGGTCTCGCAACCGATATAAGGCTGCCTACCAGCGAGCAAATGAGCCGTTACAGGGTCTTCGACCAGCCCGCCGTCGAGACGGAGCCCGAAAAGGCTATTTCGCGAGTCGATTGATTTCTCGAGAGCCGAGCTAGCTATCGCCGTTCTTCTCGTCCGGGGGTGGCAGGGGTTTGATCCGGTAAAGGCACTGGCTGGAGCGTCGGGGATCTCGTTTGATTCCGGTCAGGGTGGCACCGGGGAACCCCTTGTTGGTGATGCGTTGCTCGTCCGCTCCCACGGTTCGAACAAGGCGCTCGTAAATGGGCAGGACGAGGGTCTTTTTGCATTCGTTGGACTCGACTGTTCTTCCCGTCGCGTCCATCAAGCCGGCATAATGCTCGGCTATGTCTGCTACTCCGGGGTGCTCGGCGCCATAGACTTTCTGTGCCGCGTCCAGGGCTTTGACATAGAGCGGCTCGGCGTCGTCGTACTTCTGCTGGGCGTGACAGACCATGGCGAGGTTCTGCATGATCGACACGACATCCTCGTTTTGCTCGCCGAGCAGCTTGACATGAATTTCAAGGGCTTTGCGGCAATGCTCCTCGGCTTTCGGATAGTCGTTGAGGGTGAAATAGAGTCCGGCGAGGGTGTTATGGGTGGTACCTACTCTTATGTGGTACTCCCCCATGAGCCTGGTCTTCAGCTCGAGTAGCTCGGTGAGAAGACCTTCCGCCTCCTGGAACTTCCTCTTCTGGCAGAGGATGTCGGCAAAATACTCCAGGGTCATGAGATAGCGGGGATCGAGACGATCGAGATCGCGAACTTCCCGCCAGGCACGCCGCCAGTGGACCTCGGCCGATTCGAAATCCCGGTCGCGCATGCTCTGGCATGCGTTGTTATAGAACTCAGCCCACTTTTCTTCGTTCACTTTATGGAAGATCCATCCCTGTATCTATTGCTTGCCCTGTTTGCGGCCGGTCGAATCAGGAATTTTGCCACGATTTCCTTTCTCTCCGAAAGGCTCTCCCAGACCCATGTCACGCCCCATATCCTCGAGAATCCTGTAGCGATCGCCCATGACTTTGAAGATGTTGTCCACGAACTTGAGACCCCCGGGCTCCTGGAACAGGTTTTCCGGGCGTGGTATTGACTCGATCTTGAGAGTCCGGAAAATCATGTATTGGCGCCTGGTCTCGGCCATATCGAGTAGCAGTCCCACCGGGACTCCTTCGAAGGAGGGGGTCTTGTAGAAACTGGTGATGAGCTTCTGGCTGCCCGGGTTGAGCTTGATTGCCCGGGTGTAGAAATACTGCACGCCCCGGACATTTTTGGGCTTGCCCATGGTGCCTTCTTCGCTCCCCATGAATGATCCGAAAGTCGTGAGGATGTTGGACTTGAGCTCGAAATTGACCTTCGCTTTCACTCTTTCGACGGGCATCGTGCTCAGGGTCGAGGCAGCGAGCTTGGTGCTGTTTCGTGCATTGATGAAGCGAAAATCGTTCATATTGAAACCGGTATTCTCGCCTTTCGTGCTCAGGGTCTCGAGGCTGAGCACGAATTTGCTTTTCGAGGTCGGGCTGAAGACAATCGACTTCCAGCTCGGTGCTCGGGCAATCACATTGAACTTCGATTGCAGGATCTCCACCCGGACAGCCTCCGGGGCGATATAGAGATTGACCGGACCCTGCACCGTATCCTGGTAGAGCCGCCAGATTTTTGTTTTGCTTGCTGTCTTGTCTTTTGCCGGTCCGGTTTTCGGTGCCCCGGGACCGGCTTCGGCTGCGCCTGGCGAGAGCGCGGAAAGGCCCACAGCGCAGGAGGCGGCCAGGAGAGAAATGGGGCGGGGCTGTTTCATTGTTACAAAAGAAGGTTCGGCTAAGGAATAGCTTAGCACCCCGAGAGGTTATACTATTCAGTTGCTTCTCAGCCGCTTCGACCTGGAACAGTAATGTGGAATGGATTTATGACTTCTTCTTCCCGGCGTCTCAAACTTGTCTTCTCCCTTCTCGCTCTCGGCACATCCTGTGCAGTGGCTATCGCAGCACCGCTCGATAATGTCGAGAATCTCAAGCTGACGCCTGCCCTGCATCCGGCTGACGACTGCAGTATCCCTCATGTGTTCAAGTTCAACGGTTACCGTGAGCCCCTTGCCTCTGCCGGAACCCGGAGCCAGGAGACCGATGCGAAAGATAGCGGCGAAAGCTCCGGCGCCGCTCAATCCGTGGGCGGGCTCGTCTGGCATCATTGGGACGAAGCGCTTTTCGAGAGAGCCAGGAAGGAGAACAAGCTCATCATCCTCGATCTCGAGGCGGTATGGTGCCACTGGTGCCACGTCATGGATCACGAGACCTACAGCAGGGACGATGTCAGAAAGGCTCTCAATCGGAATTTCATCTGCGTGAAGGTAGACCAGGACTCGCGTCCTGACCTGAGCCACCGTTATGAAGATTATGGCTGGCCGGCCACGATCATCTTCGACGCTGACGGCAAGGAGCTGGTGAAGCGCTCCGGCTATATCAATCCCGAAAAGATGCTGGCGCTTCTGGCGGCTGTGGTCAGGGATCCGTCGCCGCATCCCTCGTCTCAGAATGATCAGAAGCCCGTCGCTTTTGCAACCGAGGGCGTGCTTCCGGATACTCTCAAAGAAGAGCTCGCCAAAAAGCACCGCGATGGCTTTGATAGCAAATACGGTGCCTGGGGCAGATTCCACAAATTCCTCGATTGGGACGGCGTGGACTACAGTATCGAGCTTGCCATCACCGGGGACAAAGAGGCCGCCGGGAGGGCCCGCAAGACTCTCGATGGACAGCTCAATCTGCTCGACCCCGTCTGGGGTGGCGTCTACCAGTACTCCACCGACGGTGACTGGAAGCACCCGCATTTCGAGAAGATCATGCAGATGCAGGCTGAGAACATGCGGGTCTACGCCATCGGCTATTCGGTCTTCGGTGACGAGAAATATCTGAACGCTTCCCGGAGCATCGCCTCGTATCTGGAGAAGTTCCTGTCCTCCCCGGAAGGTGCATTCTATACGAGTCAGGATGCTGATGTCGTTCAGGGGGAGCACGGCGGCGGGTATTTCGAGCTGGACGATGCCGGCAGGCGTAAAGCCGGTATCCCCCTGGTCGACAAGCATATCTATGCAAGGGAGAATGGCTGGGCAATCCAGGGTCTGGCTTATCTCTATATGGTTACGGGAGAGCAGAGCTACCTGGATCGGGCCATCCGAGCTGCCGAGTGGGTAAAGCAGAACCGGTCGCTTCCCGGGGGTGGTTTCCGGCACGACGAGACGGACGGATCTGAATCCGGATCAGGTCCTTATCTTGGTGACAGCCTGGCCATGGGGCGAGCTTACCTGAGCCTCTATGAAGCCACTGCCGATCGACAGTGGCTGGCTCTTGCCGAGTCGGCCGCTTCTTTCATTGCCGGGCACTTCAAAGATGATACGGCTTCCGGCGCCGGCTACCTCACTGCCGACTCTAAAAATAGCAAAGTGGTCCGTCCCCAGCCGCTTCTGGAAGAGAATGTCAGGCTGGCCAGATTCGCCAATTTGCTCGGTGAATACACCGGCGAAGAGAAGTACAGCAAGATGGCGAAAGATGCCATGCGTTTCCTGGCCACCCCGGCCGTCGCAAGACGCAAGAAAGTGCTGGTGGCGGGAATCCTGCTTGCGGATCGGGAGATTGCCAATGCCCCTACCCATATTACGATAGTCGGGAGCAAGAAGGACCGGGAAGCTCGCGCTCTCTTCCTGGCGGCTCTAAAAGGACCGGCGGTGTATAGGCGGCTCGACTGGTACGATCGCGAAGAAGGCAAGCTTCCCAATATGTCGGTCGACTATCCGGAGCTTCCTCAGGCGGCAGCCTTTTCGTGCGGGGACGGCAAATGCTCGACACCGGCTTTCGAGCCCGATTCGGTCCGGGCCCTCTTCCGGGTTCGAGAGATCTGACGGTTCGGGACTTTCTCAGGCGCTTGCGCCGATTCTCTCATCGAGGATGATTCTGGCTATCTCGTAGACCGCATCGACCCGGTCGAGGTTGTGCACCGGGGGCAGTGGCGCTGTCAGGCGATTGTCTTTGACCTCGAGTCTCTCGACGATGGATACGATGTCCTCTGGCTCTTCTACGGGGTAGGCCAGACCGGTCTCGATCAGGATCTCGGCGGTGCCTGACTCCTGAGGCATGGGCTCGGTCACCATATCGAGGGCCATGGGCACCCTCCGGGCGATAGCCTCGAAAGTGGTGAGTCCGCCGGCCTTCGTGACCAGAAGGTCGCAGGCGTCCATGCTGTCGATCATCGACTCGGCACGATCCAGGATGACGGTCTGTCCGGACAACTGGTGGCTGGCTCCTTCTACTTGCTTTTGAAGATTTCGATTCTTCCCGCAGATGAATATCACCTGAAAAGGGCGCTGCACCTCGGAAAGCGCCCGGTAGATAGCAAGCATATTGCCACCGCCGGCGGAGCCGGCCGTGACTACCAGGGTGAGCAGATCCGGATCGAGACCGAGGCTTTCGAGCAGGGCATGTCTTGGCTGAACCGCAGGTTTGAGATAGTCGGGCGAAATCGGCATGCCGACCACCTTGATCCGATCGGGACTGAGCCCCATGGAGATGAGCCTGTCCCTGGCGATATCGTTGGGCGCGATGGTCATGCTGGCGTCCTGGCACGCCCAGCCGCTCCAGAGATTGGCGTTCGGGTCGGTGAGCACGGTGATCAGCTTGATCTTCCCTTCCAGACCCATGGCTTTGAGGGTTCGCGCCAGGTAGTGATTGACCATGGGGTGGACCGAGACGATGATCGAAGGATCGATTTTCTTGATCAGCTTCTTCGTATAGTCCGAGACCAGCCTGTAGCCGATCTCGTTCTCGTTGGGCTTGATCCATTCGATCAAGGTGAAATAGTACTTCATCCAGTTCTGGTGCCCGCGAAGGAGCCGGTTATAGGTATGCTCGAACATGGCGTTGACCGGATTGCTTTCTTCGATGACGTCTTTCATGACTATCTCGACTTCGGTGGAATCGGCCAGCTCCAGGACGGCTTTCTTTATCGCTTCGGCAGCGCTGCGATGCCCGCCTCCGGTATCGGAGAAGACGAGGAAGATGCGAAATGAGCCGGTCATGAGGCGAGCCCTGGAGGAGGATTTAAACCCAGGGAGGATTTTAACCTGATGTCAGGTCTTTTGCGCGCTCTGCGAACGGAGCAGGTGTTGAAAACAATTGCCAAGGCTTGTAAAACAGTCTCTAATTGTAAGTCAGGAGTTTGCCAATATGACTGAAAGAGTTATTGCCGACAGAAAGCCATGCGTGGTCAAGCTAGCGCCTGGCAATTATGCCTGGTGCGCCTGCGGGCGCTCGGCCAAGCAGCCTTTCTGCGACGGCTCCCATGCCGGCACGGACATTGCTCCGGTCCGATTCGCCGTTGAGGAAGAGACCACTATTGCTCTTTGCGCCTGCAAGCATACCAAGCGTGAGCCTCGTTGCGATGGAACGCATTCGTCTCTGCCGTAGACCCGGAGGCTTGGGCTTTCGAGCGATCGCCAGGGTGCTCCTGGCGATCTTCGTGCTGGCTTCTGGCGGCGTCCCGGCTGAGGCCGCCCCCGGCGGCTCCTCCTCTCTCGACAGTGTCCATGAGCAATTCACCGGGGAGTTGCACAAGTATGTTGGTGAAGGCCTGGTCGACTACAAGCGCTGGCGCCAGCATCCCGAGGGTCTCAAAAAGTATCTGGACGAGCTCCAGGCTCTCGGCCCGGAGCAGTACAAGTCGCTGCCCGACGACGACAAGAAGGCTCTCTGGATCAACGCCTATAATGCTTTCACAGTCTGGCTCGTGCTCAAGAATTATCCGATAAAAGCTACCAGCAAGTTTTATCCTGCGTCCAGCATCAGGCAGGTCAAGGGCTTCTGGGAAGACAATTTCATCAGCATAGGCGGGCAGAAAGTCAGTCTCGAGCAGATCGAGCACAATGTCCTGCGCCGGGACGTTCAGGACCCGCGATTCCACTTCGCCGTGGTTCCCGCCTCCATGGGCGGGGCCAGGTTGGGACGCGTCGCCTACATTTCCCGGGGCATCGACAACAGGCTCAGGAGAGCTACCCGCGAATATCTCGGCAACGAGCAGAATGTTCGGGTTGATATCGCCAATAATACCGTTTATGTGACCCAGCTCTTCCGCTGGTTCCCTCTGGACTTCGCCGAGGGAACCGATCTGGTCAAGCGTTTTCCGCCACCCACCGATGATGAGATCGTTGTGGACTTCCTGCGGCGCAGCGGCTCGGCGGGCTTGCGATCCCGCCTGGAGCGCAAGGAAGGCGAGCCACCATTCAAAGTTATCTACGAGCCTTACGACTGGAGCCTGAACGAGATCGACTGCTCTTTCTAGATGGCGGTCAGCACCTCGATAATCTCTTCCATGTCCGGCATGCCTTTATGGATGTACCGGATGATGCCGCTCCGGTCGATAACGAAGAGGACCCGGTCGGCGATGATCCGGTCGCCCCGCACGGCTCCGTAAGTGCGTCCGATTTCTCCCTTGCTGTCCGAGAGCAGGGTGAGATTGAGACCGTGCCTGGAAGCAAAGGCTTCGTGTTTGTCCAGGCTGTCCACCGAAACGCCCAGGACGACGGTGCTTTTCTCGGTGAAACGCTCGAGGCTGTCGGAGAAGGAACACATCTCCCTGGTGCAGCCGGGAGTATTGTCCCGGGGATAGAACGCCAGGATGACATTCTTGCTGCCCTGAAAATCAGCCAGGCTGACCTCTCCCCCGGGCCAGGCGGACAGCTTGAATGGCGGTGCCTGGTCTCCGGCTTTGAGCTCGACTATATCTTGATGCGGTGAAGTCATTGTGGTCGCCTCCCGACCTGATTCTAATCCCAATTCAGTATTTTCTGACGGCGCCCCCGTCGATTGTGACCGTTGTTCCTGTAATGAACTCGCCTTTCGGCGAAGCCAGAAATGCTACCAGGGCGCCGAGGTCCTCGGGTTTGCCGAAGCGTTTCGCCGGCGCATAGCCGGCCCAGTCGCTGAGAACATCCTCCACCGTAGAATTTGTCGTGTCGGCATATTGTTTTGCCAGATCGCGAACCAGAGGTGTGTCGAAATAGCCCGGGCAGATGACGTTTACTGTTACGCCCCTGGCGGCCACCTCGGTGGCGATACATTTGGCCAGGGCATTGAGACCTGTGCGCAAAGTGCTCTGGACCACCGAAGTCTTCTCGGGCTCGAGACCAAAGATCGAGCCGATGAACACGATACGACCGTAACCCTGCGCTTGCATCTCGTCGAGAAGAAGCCTGCTGAGCACGATAGGCGGACGCAGGACCAGATCCATTCCGTCCTGCCAGTGCTTGTCGGTGGCGACGGAAAAGGGATGGGTAGGGGGATGACCGGTACTGACTACGAGTATATCGATTGTACCCAGCGCTTGTCTAGATTCAGAAACCAGGCGCTCCAGGTCGGCGTGGTCGGTGAGATCCGCTTTGATCTCGACAACCTTGCCTGGAGAGTGCTCGGCGATAACCCGGGCAGCGGTCCGGAGCTTTGCCGCGTCCCGGGAGCAGATGGCGACATTGGCGCCTTCGCCCGCGAGGGAATCTGCGCAGGCGAAGCCGAGACCGTAGCTGGCGCCGGTGACGATGGCGTTTTTGCCTTTCAGTCCCAAGTCCATTGAGTCCCCCCGATTTTGACGAGCTTTTGACATGCCGTTGATAGTGCGGTCTTGTATCCGGCATTCTAGAATATGGCTGCTAGAAGTAGCATGGAACAATTTAAAGGGGGCGCGGGTCGCATTATTTATGTCCGGTAGATATATCGCTGCTGCTCTCTTTCTTCTATTGGCGGTGACGCCTGTGCCCCGGGCATTCGCACAGGGGAGCTGCGCGGTGGTCTACGTGGACAAGAAGCAAGTGCCCATGGCCGAGCTCGGCTGCTACGGAGTGCCTGTGATGGTCAAGACCGGCCCCCTCAAGCTCCCGGGCATCTGTCTCACCGGAGTGCGCTCGGGCACCCGGGCTGCCGCCAACAAGCTCCAGACCGGTGATGTGGTCATGAAGATCAATGGTCTTGCTGTTCCCACTCCGAAAGCGCTGAATGACACCATGATCAATCTCAAGAACTCGATAGTCAATATCGACTACGGGCGCCTGAAAAACGGCAAATTCCAGATGCATCGCCAGGAGTTTCTGCAAGTCGCCTCCCACGCCAATGCTTATGCTACCCGTACGGTGACCGACCTGGAGAATTTCATGTACACCCTGGTGGACGCGGACCGCAAGACGAAAGGACTGAGGGGCTTGAGGCGCAGCTCCGGTCTGGCCAGGATGGCTCGCAGCCACGCCGACGACATGGCGAAGCGCAGCTTTACCGGTCATGTGACCCCGGAGGGGCGAGGCACTGTGGAGCGGTACAAGATGTCCGGGCTCAAAATGGAAGGTGGTATCACCGAGAATTGCGCTTATCCGGCAGCCCAGTCCAATCCCCTCGATATGGTGCGCTCCGGGGAGCGGCAGCTCATGGGATCGGAAGAGCACAGGGCCAATATCATGCACCCGGATATCGTCGCTGCCGGCATCGGTATCGCCTACAGGCGTGATGGCGGTCTGACGATCGTCCAGGTCTTCTCCTCCGCGCCGATTCCTTGATGACTTTTAGTTAGAAGGTACGATTGAATGAAAATCTGGGTCTTGAATGCATTTCTCTCGATGTTGTTTGCCGGAGTCACTTCCGTCATGGCGAAGCAGGGGTTGAGCGGGATTTCGGCTGACCTGGGTCTGGCTGTGCGAACCGGTATGGTCTTCATCATGACCAGCCGCGAGAGTCCGGTCGAAGAGCCCGGCTCGCCATCGCTTGATTGAGATCTTCGCGATTCCCCTCTTGCGTCTTGAGCTTTCTATCCAGGGCAGGACTGGTTGAGTGATTTGATTTATTCTGGCTGAGATTCAGGTTGATAGCTTTAAAGGAATCAAAACACCCCGAAAATCATTCTTCAAAAGATATCATCGGCCAATCAGAAAGATTCGGGTAAATCGACCTGGAGCAGGCGGTCCCGGTCGAAGACTTTTTCTCCGTTTTTCTTTTTGTTGATGGTCATCACCATGAGCAGGCGTCTGGAGTCGGGAGACCAGACCGCCGTCACCAGCTCTCCTGTTACCAGGGCGGTGAGCGTCTCTCCGGACTGGCGATTCTTGACGACGATCTTCTTGCCGTTCATTGAGAATTCATGACTGCCGTCCGGGCTTCCCAGGGGCTTCAGCTCGGTGTCGGAGAAAAGCGTCGTTTCCTTCAAGACCTTCCCGTCGTCCGGGGCGATCTCGACGGATTTGGCGTCGTCGCTGACCGCGAGCTTGCCGGCCAGATACTCGATGTGAACTTGATTTTTCACCAGATCGACCGGCTCTTTTCGATCATAGATGACCTTCGGCGCCTCGCCGGCGAGATTGAGCACATCGAACTTGTATGAGTCGGCAAGCCAGACTCCCTTGCCCAACGGAGTGCGTCTGGCAACTACGAGATTGGAGCCCACCCAGATAGGTGAGCCGACAAGATCATAGAGCTCGAAATGTCTGGCAGGTGCCAGAGCCGTGCGCCTGGTGTCTTTCGTAGCGTCATAGATGCCGATGCCGACATTGCCGCCGTAGGCACCATTGGTGGCATCACAGATGGCGTAGGCGATCATGTCGTCTGTCGGGTGCGCTGTGGGAAGGTCGAGATAGCCGGACTCGGGCGCCGCCACTTCGCGGCTCTTGTTCGTAGCGATATCATAGGCGAAGATCTCGTTGCCTGCCTGGGTCTCCGCCAGGACACGCTTGCCGCTGATGGGCTTCTTCTGGTGCACATAATAGAGCTGGTCGCCCTTTGTCGATGCCTCGGGATTCCAGCCGTAGTCGACTTTGATCGAAGCGGTTCCGTCTCCCGGCAGAAGAGTCACTTCGGGATCGGACCAGCGAGGGTCGGTTTCGCTTTTTCCTCTGAAAGCCTGGAGCTCGGACTCCGAATAAGCCTCGGCTTCGTGGAAGTCAGGCTCGTGTTTCTTCTTGACGAAGGCGACCTTTGCGGAGCCCGGGATGAAGACCGGCGAATAGAGCTCGGTGTTCACCTCATTGACGAGGGTTTTGACCTCCAGCTTCTGGGCTGCCTGCACCGGCAGGACGAGGAAGCAAGTCGCAGCAAGCAGCAGGTTTGGAAAAACCATTCGTGATTTCGATGAAGGCATAGGTTAAGATCCGCTCCGAGGTCTCAGACAAGTCTGATTTACCCCCGGTTGCGTCAAATTAGGCAGCGTTTTGTCCGGTTGATGGCGATCTAGTAATATCTCTGCTTTCTACGGAGTGAGAATGGTTGTGAGCGGTCGGAGATTGAGACGGATAGCATTTATTGCTCCATGCCTCTTCTTGTCGACATGTTTTCTCTTGTCGACGGTCGGTTGCTTTGCGCAGGATCAGGCGACCTATAGCCAGGCGATGGCTCTGTACAAGGCGAAGCGGTACGACCAGGCGGCAAGGCTTTTCGAGCGAGCCTGGCAGACCGATGACTCGAACCCGAAGGCTGCTTATTTCGCCGGGTATTGCTCGTACCTGTCCGGACGGAGACCGGAGTCGAGCCGCATTCTCTGGCAGCTTGTCGACCGGCATGGAGACAGCCCCGAAGCCAGTGCGGCTCGCAAGATGCTGAGCCAGACCGATCCCGCAGGCGCTTACCGGAAGTCGCGAGGGGCGAGCCCGGCGGGAAGCAAGACCAGCGTTTCTTCCGCAGCTGCGCAGCCTTCTGAAACGTCGAAACAGGTTGTCGATGCGCTGGTGGCTGTGCACAAACCGACAGGCAAGTTTCCTGCGGTAACTCCGACTTTCGTAGCAAGTATCAAGGACATGCTCATGGCTCTTCCCGAGCCTGTGCTTCGCACCCTCGGGACAGGCGCGGCAAGGTCAGCATCAGACCTTCGGTGATCGAGATGGACTATCGGACCCAGAACACCAGACCGCGAGGGTGGACGGATGGAAGTAGCTGGGCAAACAGCCCGGCGCTGACCCAGGGGCGCGAAGTGGTCGTATCTCAGTATCGCCTGGATGACTCCGGGAATCCGATCAACACCGATTCCGAAATCGGCGTCGTCAGGCATGAAGTCGGACACGCTCTCGATTACTGTCTTGGCAGTGTGAGCGAGACCGAGAAGTTCAAGCATGCCTATCATCTCGATGCGGCAAAGGTCCCGGGGGACCTCCGGGGCAGGCTCGATTACTACCTGCAGAAAAGCGACGCCGGTCCTTCGGAGGTCTTTGCCGAGCTTTTCAACGCACGATTCGGAGGCTATACGGACCGGGGACGAGCAGGCTCATCCGCCCTGGTCAATGGCAACTTTCCTCTGTGCAAGAAGATTGTAGATGAGTGCCTGGCGAAGATGAAGTAGCAATGTCGGCTCAGATGCAAGCCGCGCTGCTGATTCTATCGCTTTGAACTTTCCTTTCCGGGGGTAAATAGATATCGTGTTTGCTACTGGTTGTCAGATCGATGCCGACAGAAAATTGCCATAACGGGAAGGTCCTCGATGTATGAGGTGACAGCCGGGATTGTCTGGTTCCTGGTTCGGGCTGTCCTGTGCATTGTTTTTTTTGCGACTCCGATTATCGGATTCTGGCTGGCTTCATCCCTGGCAGCGTTTCAGGGTGGTCCCGCCTGGCTGGCATGGACTGCCGGAGCATTTCTCTTCCCGATTCTTCCCGGGCTCTGGGAGCTTCATGCCTGGGCTTACAGGCGCCCGGAGAGCCAGCCGATACTCACGCCTCTCGATCGACTTGGCTTGCGAACCTTCGCTATCGGTCTGGCATTCATATGCGTGCTGCTCTATCTTTATCCGCAGCTGGCCTTTGTCTCTCTGTCGACCCGGGGAGATTGGATGCTCGATGGCTACAGGGATCCTCGTGTTGAGAGCGCCCGCCGATTTCTTTTTGCGTCGGCAGATGGTCTGGAATGGCTCTATCATGCCTCCAGAAACAATCCATTCAAATCGCAGATAGATACGAAGGCACTCGAGCAGGCGGACGAGGCGGCACGAAAGCGCGAGCAAGAACTCGCCGAGAAAAGTACACAGCAGGAGAGCCAACAGCAGGCAGACGACGGAAAAAACAAGCAGGATCAGCAAGCGGATAACAAGAAAGCGGATAACAAGAAAGGCGACGGGCAAGACCAACAGGCGGAAGACCAGCGCTTCTTCCGCCCGGACAGAGTGGCTCTGGAAGACGGCAAGAAGTCACAAGAGACTAAAAAGCAAGATGCTGAAAAGAACGAGAAGCAAACCACCCGACATTCGAGATTCAAATTCAGCTGGCCATGGAAAGATAAAAAGCTACACCCGGCGGTAGCCTTGATGCCTGCATCGGCGGAGACCTCCTTCGAATCCGTGGCGAAGTGTCTTGACCAGCAGGAGGACGATCCGTACTTGCGCATCAAGGCGCTTCACGACTACGTCGCAAACCGGGTTGCTTATGACTACAAGGCATTGTACTCCGGCACCTTCCCTTCGCAGTCCGCCAGGACCGTCTTCGAGACTCGGAAAGGTGTGTGCGCCGGCTATGCCAATTTGATGGCTGCAATGGCCAAAGCAATGAATGAGGAGGTTGTGGTAGTCGTTGGCGATTCCCGCGATTCGGAAAGGGGTGACAAGCTCGCCGGTGGAGGGCATGCATGGAATGCCGCTTGCATCGAAGGACGCTGGTATCTGATCGATGTGACATGGGATTCTGGCACCACCAGCCGGGCTGGATTCACCAGGCGATACAGGACTGACTATCTTCTCCCTCCAGCAGAGGTGATGATCGAGGACCATTTCCCGGAAAATTCTAGCTGGCAGCTTCTCCCGGAGGCTATCTCCCAGGGCGACTTTTTACGTCAGCCCATGCTCCGTCCTGCTTTTCATGCTGCCGGATTGACTCTCGTCCAGCCGCATCGCGCAAGCAATGAGACTGGCGAGAGAGCCCAGGTAATCGTGAAAAACCCTCGCAGGCAGTGGTTGATGGTGGGTCTCGAGCAGAACGGCAAATCGATCGGTGAGACCAGCGACCCCACGAATCTGGCAACAGCGCGGCTCGAGCGCTTGTTGCCCGGCAAGGGAGCTTATCGCTTGAATATGTGGCTCAATCCGAAAGAGCCATATGGGAGTTACGGATATGTCGGCTCTCTCGATTTCGTCAATCGATGATCTCGCAAGTGGTGCTCAGAAGTTGGCAACCATAAATAATTCATTGTGCCGGGAAGCGTCGGAGCTGGCACTTAATGGCAATATTTGCATTTTGCTAGAGGTGACTTATGAAGTCCGGAGAAGCCGTTCGATCCGGTGAGATCTTGGCGGCTATACAAATGAACACCAATCTATCTTCGAGCTGTAAGCCATGTGTAACGGAGCTACAGGAAAGACTTCCCAGGGAATCTTGAGAGTGGCTGCTATCTGTCGTTGATCAGTGGCAGAGAGGCGTACATTCGCTGGATAAACTCCGGATTGGTGCGCCCGGAGGTATTGGCGAAGTCTGTGTTGGCCTCTCTCATCACGTCCTGTACTTTGCAGTGACGATTGTCTTGGCTATCTCGGCTCCCTGAGGATTATCTCTCAGGGACTGTTGCGAATTGAGCAGTAGGGCTCCTTCAATTATTGCATGCCGTCAAACTCGCGACCTTCGATGAAAGAGGAGCGGAGGCATCTAAAAAATGCAGGCTCTGAAATGAGATCCGAAAAATCGCAATATTGCGATTTTGGAGAAATCGCCCGAAAAGTGAAAGACGTCCCCCGCCGGTCACATCTAGAAGAAGTACTTCTTCTGCAGGGGATCGCGGTACTCCGGCGGGAGCTTCGTGATCAGGCTGCGTGCGGCCCGGTAGCACCAGTAGGATTTGCTCGGGCAGGTGTCCAGGGCCTGTTCCAGGCGAGCTGCGCATGCCTTGTAGTCTTGCCTGCTCCAGTCAATCAGAGCGGTGTATGAGGCATTGTCGTACTCCTGCCTCTTGTCCAGTTGATCGTAGCTGAGCTTGCCGTTGAAGTATTTCAAAAGGGGATAGGGCCAGCCGTGGAAGACAGTTTCCGCCAGATGATAGGGACACTGCAGCCGATCGTGCTCGTGGGACAGAGCTTTGTCGAGAGCCTCTTTGGCTTCACTGTCTTTGTGCAAGCACCTGAGGGAGACATAGTAGCGAAGCCATGCCACGCGCGCTTGAATAGGATTTTTGTCTTTCTCGTCTAGAAAATCTCGCAGTTCTTTGATTGCTTTGTCGAAGTCCCCGCGGGCAAAGTCTTCGGAGCCTGCTACGAATTTGCTCTGAGTGAGCTCGTCGAGCAGCCAGCGCCTGAGGTCTCTATAGTTTTTCGATCCAGTCGCACTGGCTGAGAGTGTCCCGTCCGGAAGGGCGAGAACCACACAGGGAAAGGCGTGGGCGCCGTACTTGTTCTCGAGGTTCTGCACCTCCGGTGAATTGCTTCCGTTCTCGACCGAGTTGTCCACGATATGAACAGGAATTACTCTCTCGTTAATCAGAGCGACAAGAGGGCCATTCCCGAAGCACGCTTTTTCAAATTCCTTGCAGCGTTGTGACCAGTTCGCGCTGAAGTAGTATAGAATCGGCTTTTGCGGTTCTGCTGCGGCATCGACATTACTCTGCCAGGCAATAGTCTCGTTGGGCAACGGCTTCTGCTCGGGCTCCCAGACGTTGAATCCGACACGGATCACCAGGGCGACTATGGTGGCGACAATCAACCACAGGGGAACGCAGATGCTCTCTGATCGGTCAGTCGTTAGCATAGGAGAATTCCTGACGGCTGAGGAGCCAGGCGGCGATCAGCAAGTAGATAAAGATATTGGATGTGTAGTTGAGAAAAGGAATGAAACTGAAAGTGGTGGCACTAAAGAGAGCGTCCAGATCGAGATAAGGGTAGAAAACTGTTCCGATAGCCGCAAAAAGTGATTCTCCCTGCTGCATCGGGACATTAGCCAGGATTCCCTCTGGTTTGAGAGAGGCGCTGGAGGCGGATCCTGCCAGATAGGAGCCGGTAATCAGCAGCAGAGCCCATGACGACAATTTCTCGGGCAATTTGCAGATCAAAAGACTGAGGCAGGAAGCGCTCAGGGCATTTGCCGATACACTGAGAAGTTGCAGTCCCCCTGGCAGGATAAGAGGGCTGATGCCGAAGAGGAGTTGCATGACCATAAGCATCAGAACTACCTTCGCTACAAAAAACTGTGTACCGAGCCAGCCTGCAAATGCTTTGGTCAGGACATAGTCGAAGCGCCTGATCGGCCGGGAGAAAAGGAGAGCGTAGTATTCATTGCCGGCTTGATAGCTGTCGGTGGTGAATCGCATTGCCACTATAAGCAATACCGCCGGATTGGTGGCCAGTCCAAGAATCCCGTAGATCCCGTCAGGTCCCAGAGAGGCAGAACCGGCGGCGCTGATGAGCATGATAATATGCCAGAATATGTCCATCTTGCCGAATTTGCGGATCTGGAGGAGCACGGTGTAGAAGATAACGATCGGATTAATCATCGGTCGTGTTCTCGTTCTCCTTGATATTCGCGAAGAGATCCGAAAGATTCTTGCGCTCGAAGAATACCTCTTCCAGGTCTATCTGAGCGTTGATGAGACTGCGCACGAGACCGGGCATCTGGTGCCGGGCGCGCAGAACGAACCGGCAGAAGCCACCGTCGCTTTCCGGGAGCGCCGCTGTCTCTTCTCTGTCGGGAAGATAGAGCATGACGTCGAACTGGCTGGCTATCTCTTTCAGGCGTTTCTCGGTGTCCTCGGGCCCGATCCAGCGTACCATCACGGTGACGGTCTGCTCGGCTGATTCTCGCTGGTCGACGATGTCGATGGTACCGGCATTGACGAAAGCCACCCTGTCGCAAACCCGCTCCACGTCGTCGAGGTTGTGAGAGTTGAGGACAACAGTGACTTTTTCCTGCTTCCACTGGCGTATGAGATCTCTGACCATGTTTCGCCCGGGCGGATCGAGCCCCGAGGTGGGCTCGTCGAGAAAGCAGACCCGCGGAGTGTGCACGAGCATCTGAGCGAGACCGACTTTCTGGAGCATGCCTTTCGAGAAGGTCTTGACCGGACGCGAGCGAGCCGCTTGAATCAGCCCCACCCGATCGAGAGCCCCTTCCACGGCGACTTTCCGCTTGTTCCAGTCGCCGCCCCCCAGGAGGTAATGATATCCCACGAACTCGCGGGGACTCATCCATTTGTCGTATTTGGCGCGCTCCGGCAAAAAGCCGGTAATGCGCCGGACCTCGAGATGTGTCGGCGAGTGACCGTTTATCAAAATAGTGCCGGTGGTCGGCCAGATGAGGCCCAGCAGGCACTCCATGAGAGTCGTCTTGCCGGCTCCGTTTGGTCCGATAAATGCGAAGACTTCGCCTTCTTCGACGGTGAAGCTTACCTGCTTGAGCGCCTGGACCTTGCTTCTGCCGCGCTTGTACGTTTTCGATAAGTCACTGACGGTTATCAAACCAGGAGCCCCATCAATCCGAAGCGATTTTACTAGTCTGTTACTTCCCGAGGATACTATCTTAGCTGAAACAGAAACAGGAGCTGCAGCAGAAGAAATGACCGAGTCGTTTAACGAATCAAGAGCGCTGGAGGGTGGCCGGGGACCCGAGAACAGCCACCTGAGCCAGACTGTCGATAGAAGCGTTGCGGGTGTTCGGGACAAAGACGCCGGGGCGCGGCAGAGCGCGGAGCTGGTCGACCAGGGTGTGCTGCCCGTGCTCGGTCTTGTGGGCACGCACGTTTCGGATTCGGACCGCAGCGTTCTGAATCGGTTTCCGGAGCTCAACGATACCCGGAGGTTCGTGCAGGCGCTCAAGGACGCCCTTCCACTTGCCGATGCCGATGGTGACGGCATGAGCCGAAGCGAGCTCGATAAGTTCGTCGAGGGTCCCGGGAAGGACACGCCTGAGGGAGGAGCGGCGAAGATTGCCCTCAACCACTTCAATCCATTCTATGCCCAGGGAAGCCCTGAGAGATTTTTCTTTCGCATAGACGGAAAGGACATAGGGAAGATCGAAAGCGACCTGCATCTTGTCGATATGGCTGACAACAAGCAGTTGAGGAATCCGGAAGTATTCGCCGATACGCTCCTGAATGCTCATGACAGAATCACTGGCGACAGCAATGGTGTATTTCACCCGCTCGCCCTGAGGAGATTCGCAGAAGGGCAGAAAGGACCATCCACCGAGCTGGAGCGTGCTGCCGCTGCCAAGGCCCTTGTCCACTATAATGCCCTCGCTCCTCTTACCCGGGGATTCGGCGCCGAGTTTCTCGAGAAAAGCGATCTCGAGGCGGTCAAAGTTCTCGGCCATCCAAGATTGCAAGAAGCCATGGCGAAAGCATTCGACGAGGCTACGGCTAATCCGGCGAATCCGGCTCTGAGAGGTGCTGGCTGGGCGGTGGCCGGCTACTTCATAGGCAAAGCGCTGGGAGTCGAGCATCCCGGAAGAACGGCCGCACTCACGGGGCTCGCGGGTTCAGCCACTGCCTCCAGGGCGGACTCCCGACCGGCAAGCCTTATGAAGGAGACCGTCGAGAAGCGTCAGTATCTTGAATCCACCAATCTATTCGATCTTCCTGCATTCAAGAAGTAAAGTATCGAGGAATTGCTTGTCTGCCTGGGAAGCTATATCCTGCCGGGTGAGACCCTATATGCAGGCGGGGGAATCTATGAGCGAGAAGGGTAAGCAGGAAGGAGCAGGCGAAGAGATTTGTCACCGGTGTGGTCAGCCTAAAAAATCGAGCCGCGAAGGCACCTTTACGCGCTGGATAGTAGCCTGCACCTGTGATCTCGCCGCCGAAGAGCCCGCGGTTCCTGTCGAGACGGCTCATTTCTGCGCAACTTGCGGCAAGAGGATCGGCATCGGGAGGCAGGGCTCTTTCACCCAGTGGATCTTTCGATCGGATATTTGCGGTTGCGAGACTCCGGCGGTCTTCCAGCGTCAGGTCCCGATTGATATAAAGGTCGCCACTGATGCCACCGGCGATTTCGATGCAGATAGCGCCGAGGCGGAGCTCGAGCCTGATGCAGAAGTCACCGAGTTTGCAGAAGCCATCGGGGATATCGACGGGGACCGCTACCGGCCGATTTCGCTTCTCGGAGCCGGCGCCACCGGTACGGTCATATTGTGCCGCGATCATCTGCTCCAGAAGAATGTCGCAATCAAATGCCTGAGGATACTGGGCGAAGAGCAGGTGATCAGGTTTCAGCAGGAGGCCAGGGCAGCATCGAAGCTCAGCCATCCCAATGTCGTGACGGTGCTCGACTTCGGCGCCTCGAAAAAAGGCGAGCCTTATCTGGTCATGGACTATGTCAACGGCATTAGCCTGGAGCGCTTTATAGAGGATCACGGTCCCCTGCCGCCTGAAAAGGCAGTCGTGATTATGGCAAAAATCTGCTCGGCTCTGGATCATGCGCATGAGACCGGAATATTTCATCGTGATGTGAAAAGCTCCAATATCCTGGTCGAGAAGAGCGGGGACGGGCTCGAGCCTTTTCTAATAGACTTCGGAGTCGCTCGTTTCAACAGCTACTCTGTCGAGAAGGATACCTTAGGGAGCGATACTCTGGTCGGCAGCCCGGGCTATATGGCGCCGGATGCCGCCTCCGGCAAGATCTATGACCGGCGATCCGAGATCTATTCTCTCGGATGCGTCTTATATGAAGCGCTCACCGGTCATGTCCCCTTCGCCGAAGCCACCGCCCTCGAGACTATCTCGATGCACGCTCACAGACCAGCCCCTGCGCTAGCCGAAGGGCTCGAAGGGGCGGTCTTCTCCGATGGGCTCGAGGGTCTGGTCGCCCGTTGTCTGGAGAAAGATCCTGGGAATCGCTACCAGTCGATGCTAGAGCTGAGAGCTGCCCTGGAGCGGCTGGAGACTCTCCCCGCGGCGGTGGCTGAAGCGCCTGCCTCCACTCTCGAGCGGAAAAGGTCGCCTGTTACAAAAGCTGTGCTTGTCATCGGATCGGCGTTTTTTATACCGGTGCTGGCTCTGCTTGCTTATTACGAGATGTCGCCGGCGGACAACCGAATAAAGACTGCGGCGAAAAAGGTAGTGAAGAAGTCCGCAATTCGGCAGAGAGACGAAGCTCCGGCATCTACTAGGTCGGAGGCGTCTTCGACCGGTGCGGATGCATCCGGCGGGTCATCGAACAAGTCCGGTTCGCCCGATCTCTCCGAATCGGACAGCGCCGAGTTCGGATTCGATATGGGCAGCTCGCCGATTCGCGAGGGTCTCTCTGCACCGGAGTATTACCACGAGGCGCTGGGCTTCAAGAATATGGGCATGCCCAACGAGGCCAGGCTGGCCATGAACAAAGCCGCCGCGGTCGGTGACGCGGCTATGAAAGCAAGAGCCGAGCGCTTTTTACGGGTGCACATTCCCCAGACGAATATTCCCATGGATGCTGTGTATGCAAATATCGACGCATACACCAAGATGTCCGCCGCTCTGCCTTCTACCGGCGCCGATTACGAGCCTCATCCCGAGATCAAGAACGATCCCAATGCACTGGAGGCGGTGCGGCGCTGGCAAGCGATGATCAAGACTTACCCATCCTTCGAATGGCCTTTCATGGACCTGGGGATTTTCCACCTGCGCACCGGCAACTATGCGGAGGCCGAGAAGATGTACAGGAAAGCGCTCGACATTCACCCTGAATGCTACGAGCCCTGGGTGATCATCGGGATTATCAACGAGAGGCAGGGGAAGCTCGAGCAGGCGATGAAGTGTATCGACAGGGCAATAGAGCTCGATCCCGAGCCTGTGGATGCCCGAAGAATCCGGGCACGCCTGCTCCGGACAATGCAGTCGGCGAAGAAAGGAAAGTAAGCTATCCCGAGGCGTTCCTGGCAGCGGTGAAAAACTGCTCCAGCCAGTCGGCGTTCTCTTTGCTCCAGGCGACATTTTTGCAGGCTTCGTCTTTCTCGTCGAGGAGCTGGTCTATGGCGCTCAGGGTGCGGGGATCGCCTTCGGCAAGACCGCGAGCGAACCGGGCTTCCTGCTCCAGGGTCGGGGCGCTCGGGTGAGCCGGTGGATTCGGTTTGCTGCCGTTTGTCGGGAGGCAGAAATGCTCGAACTGGTCGAGCAGCTCCTTGCTGCCCGGGCTCTGGTGATAGCAGAGCACTGCCATGGCGTAGCTGGCGGTGTTCCAGTAGCTCCCCTGCACTGTTTCGCTGACGACTTGCTTGAGAAGGGTCTCTCCCGAGTCTCTGAGCTCGGGGCGGCGGCACCAGCGGGCGGCAGCGAAGACGATATCTTCCACCACCGATTGACATTCGAGACGCTTGAGATCATCAGGGGCGAGTTCCTTGTCGCGGGCTGATTCATGGGAAAAGAGCTTCTCGAGCAGATCGGGCTCGGGCTTTTCGAGATGGCCAGCGAGAGTTGCTGCTACTTTCCGGTCGTTGAAATTGTCCGAGGAGAAAGAGTGATCGATCAAGCCTGCTGCCGAGGCGATGGCGCCAAGCGGCTCGAGCACTGCGCCTTCAAGACCGGCCGGCATGAGCTCATCGCCGACCATGGCGCAGAGGTCGTCCCACATCTCGAGCAGGTCGGGTGATTTTGTTTGCGAATCGGAGCTATCTTCGGGCATGGTTATCTCGCTTCGGTTCTATCAAGTATACGCTAGCTCGGCGGGATCGGCGTGGCAGAGCTCGCGCCAGATCTGACAATTACTCCGCAATACTAGCTTGGACGGGGGTCTCCGGCTTCGGGCGCAGAACCGGCACCGGGCACCGCAATCGGTAGCTCTTGCATTGTTGAAATCTTCCAGAAAGCGGCTCGTCCTGTTGTTTTCGAATGATTCTTAGCGGCGCTAATCCGGTGATTTTTCTTTTCTTTTCGGATTCGCCCTGCAGGACTGCCTGATCGGCTTCGGAGGCGTCCAGGAGCGCGATTGTCCTGTTGCCAATATGCCGAATTCTGTTATCGTCAGAATCATCTTCAAGACGACGGCTCGAAAAACTATGCGAGCCGCGGGTCTTTCGTCGACACGCAGACCGGGAGAGTGGCATGACCATAGAATCAGCAGCAACAGTATCGACGGGCAGCTGGTCCTATATCTTTCCGAATCTGGTTCTGGTCATGGCGTACATCTCGATCATGATCGAGAGGATCCCGAAGGTGGCCACCGCTCTTGTCGGCTCATCGGTTCTGATCGTCTGTCACTATCTCACCCAGGAAGAGGCCTTCGCCTGTATCGACTTCAATGTGATCAATCTCCTGGTGGGGATGATGATCCTTATCAATATTCTGGGTCATACAGGGGCGCTCAATGCTCTGGGTATTCTGGCCGCTCGTCTCACCCGCGGTCACAATCTCTTGATGCTCCTTGTGTTCTCTTTGCTGACTGCATTTCTGTCGGCAATCTTCGATAACGTCACCACGGTGATTTTGATCGGCAGCATCACCTGCGCGATTTGCAAGAAGCTCGACATCAACCCCGTGCCTTTCCTGGTGTCGGAAACGATCTGCTCCAATATAGGCGGCACCGCCACACTCATCGGCGACCCGCCCAATATCATGATCGGCAGCGCCGCCAGGCTGAGCTTCAACGATTTCCTCGTCAATCTAGCACCTGTCGTCCTGATGGTCCTTCCCGTGGCCCTGGCCACTCTCTGTCTGATCTATAGAAAGGATCTTCTCGAGCAGAACAGCTACGACAAGGTCAAGAACGACCTGCCTCTCAACGGGGCGATCACCGATTATCCTCTGATGATCAAAGCTATTGCAGTTCTGGCCTGTGTCTTCACCGGCTTCATCTGTCACGGTTTCATCGGGCTGGAAGCCGGCACAATAGCTATGGCCGGCGCGGCTTTCCTGCTCTTGTTCGAGAACCGCCGCAGCATCTGGAACGATGTCGAGTGGACCACCATCTTTTTCTTCATCGGGCTCTTCGTAATGGTGGGGGCGGTGGAGAAATCCGGCACGGTCCACATACTGGCGGGCAAATTCATCGAGATGACCGGCCACGACACGACGCTCATGACCCTTTCTCTTCTCAATCTCTCGGCATTCGCCTCGGCGATCATCGACAATGTTCCTTATACAGCCACCATGATCCCGATGGTGGAGTCCATTGCCGATCAGTTCACCGGCATCAATGTCGAGCCCCTCTGGTGGGCCCTGGCTCTGGGTGCCTGTCTGGGCGGCAATGGCTCGCTAATCGGCGCGACTGCCAATGTGATCGTAGCGGACATGGCGAAAGCCAGCGGCTCCCGGATCTCGTTCCTGCAATTCACTCTGGTAGGCGGGCTCATCATGATCCAGTCCCTGGTGATCAGCTCGATCTATCTCTGGTGCCGTTATCTGGTTTGATTTGTAAAAAGAGAGCGTAATCTCCCCACCCTTCTCATGACAACTGCATGACAACTGTATGAATAGTGCTTATATTTGAGGTCTGGCGTCCAGGCAGAGACTGCGGTCGCGAATGAGCGAAGAGAACATCATCCACAGTGACGATATCATCCCGGTCTCGCAACGTCGGGAACCGCTCACCATGGGGCTCCTTTGGATCACCATGATGACCTTCTTCCCCGGGGTGCTCGTGGGCTTCACCTGGTTCAAGGAAGGTCTCTCTTTCATGCAGGTCTTGATCTGCACGCTTGCGGCGAGCCTGCTCATGCTCGCTTATGCCATTCCCTCCTGCTATCTGGGAGCGAAGAGCGGGCGGAGCTACGGATGCCTGATTCGCAATGTCTTCGGTCGTATGGGCAATCGGATCGTCGCTCTCAATCTTGTCTGGATGTTCATAGCCTGGTACGGTCTCTGCTCTTTGTTTCTGGCCGAGAATCTCGAAGGGCTCTTTCATTACAATCTGCCGATTCTCTATGTAGCGCCGGCCCTGGCTTTCCTGATGGCGTTCAATAATTTCTGGGGTTTCAAAGGTGTCGCCAATTTCGCCCGCTATTTTGCAGCGCCGCTTCTGATTATCTGGGTCGGCTATACGTTCTATAAGACAATCGGAACGGTACCGAGCTCGGTCTTTTTCGAGTCGGGCACCTGCACCCTTCCGGCCGCTCTGGCTCTGGTGGCTAATTTCGTCATCGGGGTGGCGGTCTGGGGAAACGAGGCCGACTATTGGCGTTATGGTAAACCCAAAATGGTATCGACCCTGGTTCCGGTAGGGCTGGCATTGCTTCTCGGTCAGGTGATCTTTCCGATTAGCGGCTGGCTTGTCGCTCGCATGACCGGTATCACCGATTATGGTGCCGGCACCAGTTTCATGAATGACTATTCTTTCGGCGGCATAGCGATTCTGGGCGCTCTTGTCCTCTGTGCCTCGTATTTCGCCGCCAACGACTCCAATCTATATGGCTCCACCAATGCTCTCAACCATATAGTGAAGCTCCCTCATCGGGTGGCTGTCACAATTCTGGCTGTCCTTGGCGCCACTGTGGCGGCGATTCTTTCCGGCACCGGCTGCGCTCAGTCTCTCGAGAAAGTCGCTTCTCTCAACTGTGTGATCATGGCCATGCCGACAGTGATCCTGACTACCGAGTATTTCATCGTCAGACCGCTTCTCTCGATCGGCACGGACTTCTCGAGGATTCCCCGTGACCACGAGCTGCCCCTGGTATACCGGCCGGCGGTGGCAGCACTGGTGGCAGGTTGCGCAGTCGGGGTAGCGACCGCCGGGGTGATTCCCGGTCTGGAGTCCCTGCATGTCGGCGTCTGCTCGGTGCAGGGCTGGCTCACCGGGATGCTCGTCTATATCCCCTGCCGGTACTGGCAGGAGCGGCGGGAAAATCAGGAAAAATTAGATCATCGGAGTCTCTCCCAGGTCGCCGTCCAGGATGAGCTGGCGGAGCCTGTCGCCAGATAGAATGTCGGTCGCCAGGTAGAGAAGTTCTTGCCGAATGAAAAATCAAGCCCTGACGCACCCCTGAGTTTTTGCTGCTGGCGGGTCTCTTGATGGTTGGTATATGCCGAAAGGCATATTTTGGCTAATCACGAGACAGTCAATTGCCGGATTAGGAGCTCGATTAGAAACTCCTGGAGAGAAGGTTTTCATGAGACGCGCCGATGCCAGGCGTAGAAGTATTTAGTACTGGTGTAAGTCGTGCCTTTGAGCCATCGCGTCAGCAACAAGATGATCACTCAAACGAAAGAGTTTTTTTGACACCGTCTTTGATATCATTCAATGCAATTCGGAGCACTTGAGCAACTCCAGAAGCCCCAACGGAGTCGAGTTTTTCGACCTCGCTAGACTTTTAGATCAGGCTCCTAGCTTTATTGGATCAACCACCTTTGTTACGGCAATCAACTGGCGAAGAAAACCGAAATCGAAGTGATCGGAGCACTCGGAGCACTCGGATCACTCGGATCACTCGGATCACAAGCACTTGGACGTCCTGGGCAAACAGTTCCAGGTAAGAGCTGGACCCGTTGACAATCAGAGATCCGACTTGTACTTCTCGGCTCTCACCACCGCCGCGCGCGAGACCCAGAAGACTCTCTCTTTCTCTCTGGTGCCTTTGACCTCGACTTTCACTGCTTCTTTGCCGGTATCCTCGAGGATCTTGATAGTCGTATCGTTGTTGAGCTGGATGACGTCTCCCTGGAGCTCAAGCTGTGCCACATGAAGCTCGTCCGAGAGCAGGACGATGTCTTTCAGCTCGGGCTCATGGCGGAAGGCGTAGACGAAAGGTCTGGCGGTGTCCTTCACTTTGTGCTCGAAGCTGCCGGGTATCTTGAATGAAGGCAGCTTTGGCTTGAATATGGAAAAGGCGATGAAGAATACCAGGGCAAGCAAGCCCAGCCAGAAGAGCATCCAGCCCACCCAGTAGACCATGGAGATGAGGTGCCAGAAGGCCCATAGCCCGACACCTGCCAGGAGAAGGAATGCGAAAAAGTAGAAAACGAACTTCATGGCTTTTCCTATCTATACCCTCTCGCTATTTCCTCACCCTTATTGCTCCGCTGCTGCTACCGGATTGCCATGTTCTCTTATCGCTCTCACCAGGAAATTGGCGGCCAGGGCCTGGCGAAAACTGATGCCAATCCCCGGGGCCGGGTCGGGCAGAGCATTGTTGAAGGCGAGATCGCTATTGTTGTCGAAATGACCGACCAGATGAAGAATGCGACCGCGTCCATAATCGAGGGTGAAAGCAAGAATCCCGAGCTCGGAGGGGTCCATCCGCATGAGCAGCCGGCTGCGGGCCAGCACACGCACCGGACCAGGTCTCACTACTTTGACGGTCTGGCTCTTCTTGTCGAGCTTCCAGTACGCAGCTTGAGGAACGTTCTTGAACAGCTCGGGATCGGGATCCACCGCTACGGCATCGACGACCCTGCCTTCGGTGTAGCCGCCATTCCACTCGACGAATCCCGGGAATGCTTTTTGCAGGACTCCGGCCAGGGCCCAGTCGGTGGTAATGAGAAAGCCGCCCATTCCCACGAAGCGTCTGATGGATAGTATCGATTCACTGGGGATGTCACCGGCACAGTTGATTACGACTACTTTCGCCTGGTCGAGATTGGTGTCGCTGAAGCTCCTGGCCGAGACCTGGGTGAAAGGTAGACCGAAGGACCTCATCACATGACCGGAATCATCCCATTTGCCTTTCACCTCGATGATATCCTCTTTGGAGATATTGCCCTTGAGACCGGGGTGCGTTTTCTCCAGCCAGGATTTGAATGTGGATGGTGAAATGTTTTCGGCTTTGTCCGGAGGCGGGAAAAATGGTGCCTGCTGCAGGCGGTTGGCGGCGAAGCCGTCGAGACCCGGCAACTGGGAGCGGCGACGGTAATCCTGCCTGAAAGTGCTGATCGTCGCCTGCAGCGGAGTGTTCTTGCCGTCACCCTCAATCGCTGGTTGGTCCGCGTCGGGGCCGGGGTCGCGGGTGGTGCCGCTGCCGGCCCAGGTTCGCTCCCCTTTCTGTGGCGTCCGGTAGACCGGTTGCGGTGTCTGGGCCGGGACATTGTAGTCCGTCGGCGCATCTTGCGCTTCTGGTGGTTGCGCCGGTGGTTGTCTTGCCGGAAGCCTGAACTCGCTGACTCCCTCCTCGACCCAGTCCGAAGCCATACAGGGACTCAGGATTCCTCCAGCCAGAAAAAACGCGCCCAGCAGGAGGGCTGGAGGCAGGGCGGCAGGCAGAATCTTGCTTCTTTGCATGGGTTCAGTCTAACGCCTGCCCGTACTAATTGCCATTGCCGGGCCTGAGAATGTGAAAATTTCAAGGACCGGCCGGCAAGCCGGTCCGGGACCGGTGTATCAGCCAGCGACGATCTGATTCAGGCTCTTTTGCGCGACTTGGTAATTTTTGCGTCGTCCATGTTGTTGATGGATCGTCTGAGACCTGCGAGAGCTTTCAAGTTCGGAAGGATGACCTCCTTCATTTCCTCGAGCTCGTACGTGCCGATCTCGCCTCTGTCATAGCGGCGGCAGACGTCTTCCCAGAGCTCGAACAGCCTTTTGGGGTCGCAGGTCTCTCGGGCTCGTTTTTGATACTCGAGTAAGTCAAACGTATCGATGAGCTTGAGACCTCCGTATCTATCCCTATTTAGAGCATGCAGATATTTTTTGTTTATGTCAAGTGAGGTGGAGATGGCCCTTTTGTACAACCAATAGTGGTGCCTCTCTGAAACCCCCGCGGGTACAGGATTATACTCGTCGTATATAGAACCAAAAAAAATTCCACCAGGCGATATTTCATCCGATGCCTGTCGGTGAGTTGGCTGGAGTGCTGTCAGGAAGCTGTTGTCAGTGATAGATCTCGAAAGAAGGATTGAGATCCTGGAAGCCCGGATTGGCGATCGGAATTCGGACCGGAGAGTAGGGATAACCTGACGGTGACCGTCTCTGGGTGATCAGGGGACGCTGGTGCAAGCGCTGGCGCAATTTCTGGAAAGGATCGGGCGAGCGGTAGTAAGGCACCGCTGGCGAGGGGTTCTGGATAGTGGTAGTAGAATTGTCGTGGTCGAAATAAGTGACGCCTGGTCCCACTCTCTGCCCCGAGACTCCGCCCGAGTGGGAGATTACCCTCACCGGTGGCTCGCCGGCTTTGCCGTATTCCACCACGAAATTGCCGTAGCTGTGCTGGCGGGTGTCGCTGCCGCTGGAGACGGCCTTGCGGTGAGCATCCGATTTCAGCTTCGTGACGTCATGATAGTCGAGTCCGGCTATGGTCGTCTGTCCTCGCTCCTTTCTGGACAGGGCGAGGATTCGATCGGCCATGGCTTCGGCTTTCTCATAGTCGCGGGTATCATAGTAGCGTCTGGCGTGCTCCCACATTTTCTTGATGGCTCGCTCGTCATCGGGACCGTAGTCGATCTGGGCCTGCTCGATCTCGGCTTCGGCTTTACGATCTTGCTTGGTCGGGGCCTCCCAGGTCGTCATTTTCCTGGTGTCCCGACCGCTGACACCGGCCGGAGCAGGTTTGTGCGGGCTCCCGCGGTGTCGGCTCGGATAATAGCGATGAGGGCGCCGGCTTCTGATGGTCTGGGCGATGAGCAGGGGGCCGGCCGCTGGCGTCGGACCTGATCCGGATCCCTCGACCGGCTCGGAAGCGCCGGCTCCTGCAGGAGCAGCCACGGCAAGACCCAGCAAGACCATCAGTGTGCCTCGGGCAAAACCGTCTCTCAGTCTGGATACGATCGACAAAAGTTTCGAGTCTCCGTCCTCTTGATATCCATGGTACCAGCAGTGGGCAGGTCTTGCAGTTACAATGTCGTCTTCTTGAAGAGGGACGTTAATATGATTCGCAACCGGATCGCCTCCGGCAAGCTTGTCTTTATCGCATGCGTTCTGGCGCTGCTTGCCTGGGGCAGGGGGCTCTGCCAGATGCCCTCCAGACCCGTTATCGTGCCGCCGGTTAAGCTCGAGTCCATGACTCCCCAGATCGACGAGAGCGCCCCGGAGCAAAAGAAGCAGCTCACCGGGAGGATCGAGGACATCTTCAATCCGGACGCTCTGGCGATTCCGGTGCAGGGTTATTCGAAGGCTTACGAAATCGGATTGAAGTTGTACAACGAAGGCGATTTCAACCGGGCTATGAATGCTTTCAAGCTCGCTCTCATCAGAGCCTCCCAGTATGGCGTCAGTGACCCCCGGGCAGTGCAGGCCCGCCAGGCAATCGATTCTGTGAAGCCGCATCTCACCATGGCGGCGAAGCTCGGCTATAAAACGGACAACCCCGACAAGAATGCTCTCACCGGCAAGGTGGAAAAGGTCTTTCCACCGTCGCTGGCCTGGCTGAGCGGTCTCAAGAAAGACGACCTGATCGTCGAAGGCAAGGTCAGGGACAATCTGGTCATATTGAGCGTGCGCCGGGACAAGAAGCTCTATACCCTGCGGCTGAAGATCAAGACCGAGAAGCCCATCGACGAATTGAAAGCGATGAAGCCCAGGACCGACGAGAGAGAAGTTTTGAAAATGGGTCTGATCAAACACCCCGAGCTGATCACCAGGTCGGTGTCTCTTCTGGCCAAATACGACTGCGCCATCCTCATCGACTGCTCCGGAAGCATGAGCGGGGGATTCATCCTCGAGCAGGGGGATGTCCGCATGGGCAGCCGCTGGGACTGGTGCCGGGATCAGAGTCTGAGCTTCTACAGGGATGCCGGCCGATATTTCTCCCAGGGTCTCACCCTCGTCCCTTTCAACCACGAGTTCGCCGTGGCCAGGCAGGCGAGAGCTTCCGAGATCAGCGAGATCTACGGCAAGCTCAAGCCTAATGGTGGCACCGATGTCGCCCGCCCCCTGGCATTCGTGATCGAGGATTATTTCGAGCGAAAAAAACGAGGACGGGTCAAGCCGCTCGCCATAGCTGTTCTCACCGACGGTCAGGTGAGTCTCGGTGAGGCGCGTAATGTCATACTCGATGCCACTTCTCGTATGACCCATCCGAAAGAGCTTGTCATAACCTTTCTGTCGATCTCCAATGCCGGCGCCCCTATCTTGAAGGCTCTCGATGATGACATGATCGACGCCGGCGCTGCATACGATATCGTCGACACGCGCTATTTCGACGAACTCCAGAAGTACGGACTGCTCAAATCCCTGGTGGCTGCTCTCATCGAGCAAAAGGTCGAGTAGGGCTCACGCCATTGCTGGCGGTGCTTCGCTGTCCTGCTTCTTCAGGCGAGCGCTTCGTATGTGGTGCGCGTTTCGGAAAAGGGAGGGGCGTCCGGGGAGCGAGCCGAAAAAATGCCTGAAACCCCGACGGACTCAGTATAAAACTGAGTCCGCCCCTTTGTCAGAAAAATTGTTCGATCGAGTGTCAGGTCAGCGCTGCGGAGCTACCGGTTCGAAGAAAAGGTCCTCGGCCCACTGCTTGATGCGGGGGAAGTTGGTCTTGAAAGACTCAACGCATTTGCCGATGAATCCGCTTTTCGCCGGTGTCAGGCTGTCGTTGCGGAGATACTGAAGCTCAGCAAGATTGAGCGGCTGCAAGGATTTGAGGTTGTAGTACCTTCCGAACTGATCAGTTATTCTTGCTTTGTGCGACATCTTTTGGTCTCCACCCGTCACATCCCTTTCGATGTTTCCATCCTAGGAAAAGAATGTGACAAAAGTGTGGAACAAATTCCCGCTCCGGAAGATTTCTCTCGTAGTTCTACGAAGGCTTTCTCTACTCTTGCTCTTCGGCAGCCACCAGCTTATAGCCGACGCCATGCACAGTGCCGACCATGGACGGTTTGTCCTTGTCGTCGATTTTTTTGCGCAATCGTTTTATATAGGTGCGGATCGTTTCCGGTGATGCCTCGGAGTCGGAGGACCATACCCGGTCAAGAAGCGCTTCGGCGCTGAACACCTGGTTCGGGTGCCGCATGAAAAAGGCGAGTAGAGCGAATTCCTTGGGGAGCAGCTGAAGCTCTTCCCCGTCCTTGGTGACCTGGTGGGTGGATGTATCGAGAACGATCGATCCGACCTTCAGGACGGTGCCCGAAAAGGACACCGGGCGGCGCAGGAGAGCCCTGATCCTGGCAGACAGCTCTTTGAGCTCGAAAGGCTTGGTGAGATAGTCGTCGGCTCCGGCGTCGAGTCCCCGCTCTTTTTCATTGACATGGCTCTTGGCGGTGAGCATCAGGATGGGTGTGGTGCCGCCCCGGGTCCGGAAGTCCCGGCAGACCTCGACGCCGCTTATGCCGGGAAGCATCCAGTCGAGAATCAGGACATCGAAAGGATAGACCCTCAATAAATCGAGGGCGGCCTCGCCGGAGCTTGCCACCTCCACGACATGGTGGTCCTTGGCCAGCCACGCGGTGATCAGATCGGATATGTCATCTTCATCTTCGACTAGAAGAATTTTCGCCATAGACACGCCTTTTGCGGGTCATACGTATGTATGCAATTTCGGACAAAGGGGGACGTTGTGATCATACCCCTATTGCCCCCTCATCATTTACCGCGCTGCTCTACCTTATGAGACGCCGGCTATGAGACGCGGGCTTTCCCTTCTATAGAAATATATCCGATCGTCGATCTTGACCTTTCCATAGCTTCTGATCAATCAGAGATGGGAGATTCCCCATTGTTGGGGCACTTAAATAGTCGTAGCCTTGGGCATATCAAAGCCAGAGAGCACAGGAGCAAATGGGCGACTCGATAGAGCGGGCGAATGATGCGACAGTGAACACGGATGGAGGAGAAGAGACCTCCAACCGGCTTCTTGCTGCTTCCACTGATTCCAGCGCTGTCAAGCCATCCGGTCAGAGCGGCAACCGCCTGCTCTCGATGTCCACCAGCACCGGCACCCCTTTTGTAGAGTCTTCCAGCGCGCCTGCTTTCGACACGGTAAAGCGTAGTCTGGCCGGGGAGGCGACTCACAGCTTCTTCTATTCCCTGGCCCAGAGACCGGTCACCGGTCTCTCTCAAGTTTTCGACAATACGCTGGGCAAGCCTTTCAATTCGGACGTGGCTGGTTCCACCAGGTTCATGGATGCGCCCAAGCCAACTGCTTTCGGCAGCGCCGAATGGCATGCCCAGACCGCCGGCGGCACGGTCGGCATGCTCCCCTGGTTCATAGGAGCGTTCAAGGTCAGCAAGGGCGCCCTGGGCGGCTACCGTGCCACCGCCGCCGAGATGACCGCCCTGGGCAGCCGCAGCCTCCTCTACAGGCCGAGCACGGTGGCTATCGCCGAAGGCGCCACCGCCGGCTTCCTGCATGACGCCATACTGGCGCCCACGGATCCGTCGGCAGGCAATTTCTTTGTTGAAAGGGGCAAGCATGGTCTGGTCGGGGCTGCCACTTTCGGCACCCTCACAGCCGCCACCATAGGTCTCAAGGCTTTCGGCGCCGCCGCCGGCGAGACTACTCTGGTCGGACGGGCCATGGAGAATCGCATTCTCAACCCGGCCCTGGCCGGCGTTCCGGCTGCGGTTGCCAGCGAAGCGGCCGGTATAGTAGTGCTCGGTAACGATCCCAGTCTGGAGAGCCTGGGCAAGACAACCTATACCATGGTTCTGGTCGGCGGCGGGCTGGGCGCATTCCATTCGGTCCCCGGACGAGCGCCGGCGAGAGCTGCCGAGGGCCGGACAGTGGAGACGACCGAGACTCGCACCGGTCCGGAGATTCTTTCAGGGAAGATCGAAGCCGCCCGGCTCGAGGTGCGGCCTGTCGAGAAGAGCACTGCCGGCGACCGCCGGATCGCTACTCCCGAAACGGCCCTTGCCGGCAAAGAGACCGCCGCCGAGCCAATCAAGTTCAATGTTACCGGCGATCCGGCCGTGGTCGAGACCTTCCAGCGCGGCGCCAACTCGGCTATTCGCGCAGTGCAGGAGCCTAGCGAAGCCAATGTCGCTACTTTCAAGCAGTTCGCCGCCGGCGAGGGCAAGAGCATGGGCACGATCATGCTCGAGATGGCCAATCAGCTCAATAGCAAGGCTTTCGTCGATCTGGTCAGAGAAGCTTACAAAATCGACGAGCCCACCGCCCTCACGGTTCGCGGGCAGGCGCTGGCGAAACTGGCTGCCGATCCCCAGAGCCAGCAGCCCAGTCGTACCGAGCCATTTTTCGAGTATGCCCGCAATGAAGGAGCCGACAAAGGTCCAGAGCTACTCCGCTATGCCCAGGAGACAGGCAACAAGCGTCTCGAGATCGTGGTCAAAGAGGCCTATCTGCTCAAAGAAGGCAAGACCGCGCCGCGCTCCAGCGATCCTGTCAGCCTCAAGCTAACCCAGGAGCAGGCTCAGCGTTTCGCCGGTTTCGTCAATCTCGTCAAAGATCTCCCCATGGAGTCAGGGAATTACGCGCAATTCCGCTACAACCTCTTCACCTGGATGAACGCCAATCCGGATCTGGTGCCCGCCGTCATCGACTATGCCGCCAGGCATCCGGCAAGCCAGATAGCCGGACCGGTGGATTATTATGCCCCAGAGCATTCGAGCAGCCTGCGCCGCTTCCCGACCATCGAAGGCGTGAAGGCTCCGGAGCCCGGCCTGATCGATTCGGATCGCGCTTCGGTTCCATCTGATTTCGCCCGCCCGCTTCACCCCATGGAAGGAAGAGGTACATTGATTTACAGTCGGGGTGGTCATGGCGTGTACGACTACTCCAACCCGGCCGCGGGCTACAAAGTCCTGGAGACCAGAGATGGTGGTCAGATTTTCTACTATCAGACCGGAGGAGAGAAGCCCGGATACGCCACTCTAATCTACATGCCTGACGGCAGGGTTGGTCACCGTTACACGGAAAGCTCGAGAACCCAGTTCTATGAGAAGTCAGCCAGTGGCCCCAGCCAGCTTCGCCAGCGCGAAGGGCTCGATCCCGACATGGTCGACTGGATGACCCGGGTAGAAGCCGAAGCCGGGATCAAGTCCACTGCCACCAGCCTCAGTATTCCGGACGGCAAGACGGCACCGGTGGAGCCGGTAGACAACAACGGCAGGACAGGCAACGACACAGCTGTTGCCGCCGACGCGGGTCTGCCAAAAGGCAGGCGGCTCTGGCAGCTTTTCGCCAGGGAGCAGACTCCCGGACACGCCCGGCAACTCACTGAGAATTTCGGCGATCTGAGCCCGGCAGAGTTCAAACAGTGGCTCGATTATGTAACCAACAGACCGGAAGGTCTGCCCGCCGAGGCTCCGCCTCCCAATCTCGCCAAGCTCTGGGTGCCCAGTGCGAGTGTTCTAGCCCGGGAGCCGATCATCAGAGCTTCCGAAGCCTCGCCCGAAGGCAAGGGACCCCTGGAGTCCTATCATCGTTTTCTCTCCAAGCCGGCCAAGTCCATTCCTGATTTCCCCGACTGGCTCGCCGAATTCGTCCGGGAGCGTTTCAGAGAAGCCGAGGCCACCGCTCCTGATGGCGCCAAGCCGCACGAGATCCTCGATCTGGCGCTGCCAAGGCAGCTTTCCCGGTATATCCGGACCAATTATATGGACATCAACACTACTCAGCCGCTGGAGAATCCCGCCAACAACACTCTGCCAGCGGATATCCGGGCGCGGTTCGAAGCTGCCAATCAGTCTGATACCAGAGGCAACCCGGTGGGCAGACCGCCCCGGGAAGAAGGCAATACCGTAGCCGATCGAATGGATCGCCTGAACGAGCTGCTCGATATTCCGGATGCCACCATCCGCAATCGACTGATCGATCTAGGCGGTCAGGATCATCCCAAGCTCAAGAACATCACATCCAAGCTCAATCCCGAGACCGCCGCTCCGGAGTACGCCGAGCTTCTCAAGATCATGCTTCCCGGAGCGAAAAACATTTCGGATGTGACCACGGTGCTGGACGCTATTTTCAACGCCAACAAGACCCGGCGCAACAGCCCCAACAGCCCCGAGGTGGCTGCCAACGAGCAGCTCGCCATGGCGGCCCTGGAAGGCATGGTTCAGGACCCGGCAGCCATGGGCAGAGCGCAGCAGATCGTTCACGACATGATCGTCGGCAAGATCAGAGATCCCAGACCGGGCGGCGACTTCGGCGGGCGCGGCGGCCCCTTTGGCGGTCGTGGCGGCAATCAGCGCGATCAGAGAGGCGGCCCTCGCAACCGTGACAGTGGAGATGGCGGCCTGGGAAAGCAGGAGAGAACCGCTAAACCACCGGCCGAAGAAACCCGCAGCCAGGGAGACGCGGACGCCGGTCAGACCAACCTGGGCGCGAATTCCCGGAGAACAGGCAGCCAGGGAGGCGAGCCTCTGGAAAGGGCTGAGAGTCGTTCTATCGATCCGCCGGAGAAGGTTGTGCAGCCACCGGTATTCGAAGGGAGCAAGAACGTTGCTGGTGGCGAGGAGACCCTGGTCGGGCCCGGAAAGAAGGTGGAAGCCGCTCCCATGAATGATATGTTCGACTGGAGCCGTCCGCCCCAGACAGAGATGGAGCGGCTTTTGCGGGAAGCCTTTCTGAAGCGGACCCGGGGCAAAGGTAAAGAGCGCAGTGAAGATCGTGGCTTCGAAGAAGAAGGCGACGGTCGCGGGAAGAAAGAAAGGAACCAGGGTCCGAAGCGGCGGGGTGGTGCCCGCAATCTGACCAGGGATTATCTCGAAGGCGATTTCGATGGCGATGGGGGCTGAGCCCCGTCCCGGTCAGCTCACTTCGGTTTGAGATGGACAGGCACCCTGTCTTCTCCCAGGATTCCCCAGCCCGGCCGCTTGGGGCCACCGGCTCTCAGGTCGTTGCGTATTCTGGCGCCCCTGTTCATCTGGGAATGAAGGTGGTTGAGTATGAAAAAGAGCTTCTCCCTGACCTTCTCCGCGGGCTCGCTGGCTGCCGCCATCGTCTCCAGCTCGCTGCACCATTTCAGGTACGGATCGACACCCACTCCCCGCTTCTTCGCGGTCTTGATCTGTCCATAGAGCTCGCCCCGAAGCTTCTTGAGCGGTCCAGGCCCGGGCTCTGACGGAAGCGTGTAAGGGCTTTCACTGGCGGGACGGGAGAACCAGTTCGCGAAAGAGCCTGATTCATTTTCAGTGGGCTTTTGCGTATCGATCGATTTCGTCTGCTCGCTCTGATGGTTTTCGTCTCTGTCGCGATCCTGGGCGCGAGCTGAAGAGCACACACAGATGATGATTAGAAAAGTAGAGATGACCGAAGTGAATTGTTTTCTGCCCATCGGAGCGTTGCCGGAAGAGTCTGCCATATCTATCCTCGCATATCATCCAGGTATCCGCCCCTGGGCTGATGCCCATGTGGGTGATGTGGGTGACAATGAATTATGAAAGTGAGGAGACACAATGATTACCAGGAGACCTTTGAACATTCCGATGGAGCCAGGCAAGCAGGCTTCCCGGGGTGATTTGCTTCTGGTGGTCGGACGATTTGCCGAGTTTTGCCCCGATCCGGTCCTGGTTATCGACGGGAATGAGAACATAGTAATGGCGAATGACAGTGCTGTTGACGCTTTCGCCCTCGATCCCCGGTCCTTGCCGCCGGTGAGAGACGTGATTGTCGACTGGGTGGCCGTTCCTCGATATGAAGGGCTTGCCGGCAAAGAGCTGTTCAAAGCCATGGTCAAGAAGGCGGGCGGTCAGCCTGGCGCCGTGGAGCTGAATCTTTTCCCGTTCTCCATGGGTGGCGAGGAGCTGACCGCCCTGAGGCTTCCGGAGCCGTCCCCGGATAGCAGAAAGGAGCAGGTTCGCGAGCTCGAGAGCTCCAATGCGAGTCTCCGGCAGACCAATGAGCTGCTCCTCAGTCAGGTGCGTACCGACTTTCTCACCGAGCTTCTCAACCGCCGCGGTCTGGAAGCTGCTCTCAAACGTGAGGTGGAGTTCGCCAGGCGCAACGACTCGGATCTTCTGGCGGTGCTTATCGATCTGGACAATTTCAAAATGGTCAATGAGACTCACGGGCATGCCGTGGGCGACCTGGTGCTCAAGCATGCGGCAGGGCTGTTGAAAGAGGAGATCCGCGCCGTCGACTGGCTCGGACGAATAGGCGGCGATGAGTTCCTGCTCCTTCTTCCCTGCACTAACCTGGGCACCGGCGCGAAAGTCGCCGAGCGGCTCCGCCTTGCTCTCAGTCGCAACCCGCTGCCCACCGCAGGTGGCAAACTCAAAGTCACCGGCAGTCTCGGTCTTGTGACTCTCCCTGACTATGTGTCGACGGTGGGAGAGGTCCTCGAGCTTACGAGAGAAGCGATCAAAGAGAGCAAGCTGCGTGGCAAGAACAGGGTCACCATGGTGGACGAGCGGAAGATTCAGCTGTCGCCCGATTTGCGCGGCGTCAACATCAGGGATGTTCTGTCCGAGTCGGATGGCTTTCGCGCTTTCGCCCAGCCGATTGTGCGTCTTGGCGATGCCAGGATGGTCGCCTGCGAGCTCCTGATCCGCGGACCTGAAGGTCCCCTGGAGATGCCGGATGAGCTATTCTCCATGGCGCGCCAGAACGACATCCTCACCCTTGCCGATCTGCACAGTCTCGACACCTGTCTTGCCCGTGCCGGGCAGATGAAGGAATGTCATGTCTTTCATATCAATATCTTTCCGTCCACTCTCACCGACCTGACCGTGGAGCGGCTGATCGAGAGGCTGCGAGCGGCGGGACCGGGCAGGACTTTCTGTGTCGAGATCAGCGAAAAGTCCGTGCTCGCCGATCCGACTTATCTCGTCCCTTATGTTCGGGACCTCAAGAGACAGGGCATCAAGCTCGCTCTCGATGATCTCGGATTCGGCTTCACCTCTCTCGAGACCCTGATCATGCTCGAGCCTGATTTTCTCAAAATCGACGCCCGCATGGTGTCGGGAATCGCAGCGGATCGCGATCGTCAGAATATCGTAGCCAGGCTCTGCGGCATCGCCACCGTAATTGGTGCGGCTGTAATCGCCGAGGGCGTCGAGAGCAGAGAGGACTATCTCTGCCTGCGCTCTCTGGGAGTGGAATATGGACAGGGCTATTTCTGGGGTCACCCCTGCTGATTTCTCACAACTCCTCGCTCGAGTGGGTGGCGGTGGCGATTGTAAGGGTCAAGTCCGGGCGGGCTTCGCGAAGACGGGCAAGACCACTGGCTGAGATCCTGCCGCAGTCGAAGAGCCTCACATATTTCAGGGAATTCAGGTTCTTCAAGACTTGTAGCCCGTCGTCGGTGATATAGACGGCATGCTCGATATAGAGCTGATCGACGCGAGGGCAGCGGCTGATGGTTTGGAGCACGGTATTGTCGATGGACTTTCCGGTGAGGAATAGATAGGTCAGATTTTTGCATTCAGGAAGGAAATCAAAGCCCCGGGGAGTCACCCTGGGTCCGGGCTCGATCAGGCGAAGCACGCGCAAGTCTGGAAAGCGGCTGATCATCTTCAATCCCTCGTCCGAAACGTCGGTCACTCGAAGCTTCAGGCTGGTGAGGGGCCAGACGAGCATCTGCTCTATGGAGCGGTCGGTTGCATCGGAGAAATAGATGAATACTTTGGTCGGCGCTATGTTTTTCTTGACCATGCCGGCGATATATTCATCGCAATCTTCGGTGAACATGATGTTCGCTTCGACCACAGAAGGGTCGGGGTTGGGCTTGGCAAGGGTCGAGACGATTTCGACTTCGCTGCCGGATGCTGCTGGATTTTCTTTTGGCGGAGCGGCTCCTTTCGGGGGCGGGCGGCGCTGGTATTCAGAAAGCAGAAAATAGCAGGTGGTGCCAAGCAGAAGGAAGGACAAACCGGCAATAATCAGATTGCGGATAGATTTGACGGCAGGCTTGCCTGTGCCGGTTTCACCTGGGGCTTTCGATTCCTCTTCTACCTGATTGCGTATCTGGAGCAGGCTCTGCTTTATTGCCTCCATGCTCTCCGGGCGGTCCTCCGGATCTTTGGCCATCATCTCGTGAATCAGGTCTTCCAGTAGCCCCGCCGCGTGGCCTGTGGCTCCAGCCAGCGGTGGCGGGGGCTTGCTCCTGTGCATCTCCATGAGATCGAGGAGGTTGTCCGATTGGAATGGCTTTTCCCCGGTAACGCACTCGTGGAGGACGCAGCCCAGGGAGTAGATGTCCGAGCGGTTATCTGTGGCTTTGCCGTTGCATTGCTCGGGGCTCATATAGTACGGGGTGCCGGTGCCTATGCCACCACCAGTGGAGGTCTGTCTGCCGCTGCTGAACTGGCCGGTATAGTCTGTGAGCTTGGCGATCCCGAAATCGACCACGACCGGCATATAGCCCGGATCGGACGGTACCATTATCAGATTGCTTGGCTTTATGTCCCTGTGCACTACTGATTGCAGGTGAGCGTAGTGCATGGCATCGGCAATCTCGATGGCGATTGCGAGAAGGTCTCGGACCGCTATGGTCTTCTGCTCCTGGAGGATTTGATTGAGGGGAGTTCCCTCGAGAAGCTCCAGCACCATATAAGGCCTGTCGCGGCTGTCGAGACCGAAATTGTAGACTTTCACTATGTTCCGGTGGTTGAGCCTGGAGACGACCTTCGCCTCTTGCTGGAAGCGCATCAGGTCTTTCTCTTTTGCCGAGTCGAGGATCAGGACTTTGACGGCGAACTCTTTCTTGAGCAGTGGATCGTAGGTGCGATAGACCTCACCCAGGGCCCCACGGCCGAGGATCTCGATGATTTCATAGCGATCAGCTAACTTTTTCGATCTCTCCTCGTTCATGAGGAGCTAGTCTAGCGCGGCCACTCTTATCGAGCAAGATTGTTATCTGCGCTCGACCAGAGGCTCGTTCAGTTCGATTTCGCTGGTCTTGCCTGCAGGATCGGTGTAACTGAGCTTCGACTCCCCTTCGATATAGTTTATTCGAGAGCCGTCCGCGTACTCTACGCTGTCCTCAGGTGGTGGGGGAGGGCTCTTGCCGTCTCCGCCGCCGCCTCCTCCTCCCCCTCCCCCTCCGATGGGCTCGATCAGCTTGCCGCTCTTGTCCAGCAGTATCGGAGGCTCGAATGTGTTGTCCTTCGTTTTCAGGGTAATCACGGTCTTGCCGTCCTGGGTCTCATAGTCACCGCTGACTCTGACCCCATCCATGAAGGGATCGGTGATCAAGATATCAGCGGGTCTTGCTTCCTCGACCGTCCTGGACTTCCAATCGGGACCCGGCGTGTGTGTCTCGGCCTTCGTCAGGCTCCTCACGTCCTTCAGGCTCAGTTCACCGAAGCTCTGTCCAGGAGTAGAGAAGTCTTCTCTCGGTGCTTCAAGGGGCGGCGCTATAGTATCATTGCCGGTGATTGGTAAATCGCCTGACATATTCGTTCCTCCATTCTCTTGCTGTCATCTTATGAAACGGAGGTGACAGTGGCGTGACCTGTGACGCTCAGCCCGGTCCCTATTCAGAGTTCTTTTCCTGCTAAAGCTCGCTGAGATGGAGGGGAGGGGAGGAAGAATCTTTTATCCCTCTGCGAGATCCGAAAAAATCGCAATATTGCGATTTTTCGAATTCAGTCCCCAGAATAAGATACTCCCACTGGTCCGGTCCAAAAAGTCCCGGGGCTGTGTAGATACCGGCACTCACTCGCAATGAAAAGAGGGCTCGCCGGGGAATAAAGTATCCGGTGACCCTGAAGGAGACTGACATTATGGTCGAAGGCGCTGAGAAGCAGCCAATCGAGTCGACAGGCTCGCCTGGCGATCAGCCCCAGCATCCTGCCATCGATGGAGGCGCTCTCCTGACCTCTCCGGAGATCAGGGGGACCGCCCGGGAGGTCTCCGACCAGAGCCGGAGAGACAGCCTGGTCCTTGCCCAGGCCGGCACGATACCGGATGTATCGGTTGAGCCGGAGGGGCAAGCCGAGCATCGCTCTCTGGGAGATCGGCTCACCGATGCTCTCGCCAGCGAAGAAGACAAGAAAATCTTCGATGAATATGACAGGCTCGCAGCACGCTGCGGTCTCGGGCCCCTGACCCCCGGGCAGAAGCTCGAGATCGAGGGGCTCTCGCCCGACATGAAAGAGATGTATCATAAGACCATCCGCGAGCTGACCGACCTGAAGGACGGCAAGATCAATCCGGCTGAGTATTTCGCCAACACGCTCAGCAATGCTGCCGATCTGGCTGAGGCGAACGGACGGGTGCCGGGCTCCTGGAATATCTTCAAGAGCAGCCAGGCTTCTCTCTTCCGCGACTACACGGGACTCGTTCTATCGGAGAAGCCCATGGGTTTTTTCAAAGACCGGGGACGCGAGCTGGTGGGCGGCGGACCGGACTATGCCGGCTCGGCCCTGGAGCACGTCTATCAGTCTATCGTAGGCACGGGCACGGCAGGAGAAGGGTTCAACTCCAATGTCGCCGATGTCAATCCGACCAATTCGATCACTCACCATTTCCGTGAGTTTCTCCTGGTCGGCTACAATGCCGGCAAACTCGTCGGCGACAGCGCCGCAACTTTTATCGATGATCCGAGGAAGAACCCCGGGGACGTTCGCTGCGGCTTCTTCGCCTCCATGGTCGGTCAGGGACTGGCTCTCGGTGTGATCACCGCCAGAGAGGCTGCCGATATGACGACCTGGGCTTACACCAACCATGGTGGCACTCAGCCGCCCTGGGGAGCGGCCGGGACCGACGGCGCTTATCTTGACCCGGGGAAAGACTACAACATCGGGAAATGGCTCAAGGCTTTCCGGGCTCGAGAGAGATAATTCGCTTGGCGGTGATCCTTGCGGTTGGCAAGACGATATGATCGTCGGCCCCGACAAAAGGAGATCCGGCTATGGCACTCAATGACTATGTGACTCTGGGAAATTCCGGCTTGAGAGTAAGCCCGCTCTGTCTGGGCACAATGACTTTCGGCAAGGACTGGGGCTGGGGCTCGACGGCGGAGGAGTCCTGCGATGTCCTCAAGTCTTATATGGACCGGGGCGGCAATTTCCTCGATACGGCCAATCTCTACACCCGCGGCCACTCCGAGAAGATCATCGGCGACTTTATCCGCAAGAGTGTCAAGCGGCGCGATCAGCTCGTGATCGCCACGAAATTTTTCGGCAATCTCTACACCGGTGACCCCAATGGTGGTGGCGCCAGCCGCAAGTCGATCTTCCAGGCTTGCGACAACTCCCTCCGCAGGCTGCAAACCGACTATATCGATCTCTACTGGTTGCATTGCTGGGATCGTTTTACCCCCATCGAAGAGACCATGAGCGCTCTCAACGATCTGGTCTCATCAGGCAAAGTGCGTTATATAGGTTTCTCCGATACGCCGGCCTGGAAGGCTACCCAGGCTCAGATGATCGCCCGGGCCCGGGGCTGGGCTCCAATCATCGCTTTGCAGATCGAATACTCCCTCATCGAAAGGACCGTGGAAGGAGAACTCATTCCGATGTCACTGGAGATGGGAATGGGAGTGACTCCCTGGTCGCCTCTCAAGCAGGGTGTGCTCTCGGGCAAGTACAAGCGCAAGGACGCCGGGACGGCTGACCCGGAGCGAGGCGACTGGGTGAAAGCCCATCTCACCGAGCGAAACTTCGATATCGTCGAGGAGCTGGTGGCGGTGGCCGGCGATCTCGGCGCCAGCCCGGCGGCGGTGGCGCTCGCCTGGCTCCTGAGAAAGCCGGGTGTGGCCGCTCCCATTATCGGGGCTCGTACTCTCCAGCAACTCGAGGACAATTTCAAATCCCTGGCCATCGAGTTGAGCGGCGAACATATAGACCGGCTCGATAAGGTGTCCAGACCGACCCTCGATTTTCCGGCGGACTTCGTGAGAAGCGCCGGATCTTTCGGCTATGGAGGCACATCGATAAACGGCGAGCGCTTCGATGCCTTTGCTCTGGCCCCCACTGAGGATTCGGAGCGTTATGAAGAGCTCCTGGTGAAAGCCTGATCGGTTTTTAATCAGGAGACAGCGCAACTTTCCTCCGGAATGGTTGTTTCACTCTCGTAGCTAAACGAAAGGAGAGTGAATCACCAATGAAACTCAAATTCTTGATGGCAGGATCGGTCCTGTCCCTCGTGCTCCTGGCTCAGTCGATGCAGCCGGCGGAGGCGGGCCGCCGCCGTTACCTCGGGGCGAACGGCACCGCCACGACTTTTTCCCAGCAGGGCCAGTACGGTCGCCGAGCCGGGGTGCGGGCGGGGCTCTTCGGCCAGGGTGGTGTCAGCGCCCAGGGCGGGCAGTATGCCGGTCCCAACGGCGGCACCCTCAACCGGGGCGGATTCAACGCCTTCAAACAAGGAGCGGGTGGCCTGCATGCCTCCGGCTCCCAGGGGACGACTCCCGCAGGCGGCGCCTGGAATCGCGGCGGTGCTACGGGCTACAGCCCCGAGAATGGAGCCTTCCATAAGTCCGGAATCGAGGCCAGCGGAGCAAATGGAGGCACATTCAACCGGGGCTCCGACATGCAATATCAGCAGGGGGTCGGCGGTTATACGCAGAAAGGCTTCAATGCCCAGGCGGCCAACGGTGCCAGCGCCACCGGCTATAAGACCAACAACTATGATGCCGGAACGGGGACCGGCACCATTACCAGGGGGCGCGACTTCAATACTGCCAGTGGTGATAGCTACGGCTACGACAAGTCGACCGCCTATACGAAAGGGCAGGGCTTCACCACCACCGTGGACACTCAGAACAAGCAGGACTACACTGTCGAATGGCAGAAAGGCTCCAAGCCTGTTTACACGCCAGTCCCGATTCAGTAGAGCTGAATCAGTTTCTTTCCGGGCGCTCTCGATGCCGGTCGAGAGCGCTTTTGCTCCGGGAATATTGCCGTGGGCACCAAATGTTCACATTTGCCGCCTACAATATCGAAATCTTCAAGCCGAATCTTCCCCATTGTCCGATTCGCAAAGCCACTCTCCGAGTTTCCGAGAAACTCTTCTCCGGAGGCGTCTTACCATGTCCATCGCCAAAGTCGAAGCCAACGCCAACCGTCCTCTCGAGTCCCAGGAAGTCCAGGCCGAGGGCCAGGTCGAGAATCAGCAAGCCCTGTCCGCCAGCACCTGGGGGAGTATGGAGAAATCCTCCTCCGAGGCAAGCGGCTCCGCCAGCCGGGAGACAGAGGAGGTTTTCGCCCAGAGAGGCATGCCCGACCTCGGTTTCCCCACCGCCTCCATCGACCTGGGGAACGGCAAATGTAGCACATGAGGCTGATTTCGATCCGCGCAGGTTGCGCGGACCCGACCCGGAGACCTCAAAAGAACTTCAAGCGATAAGCCCGGGCAACCGGGCTATTGTTTCATCTTGGTCCGAAAATATATTTTGACAGCAGATCTGGCGCCCCGGTGGGGTATGTCTAACTTTGAGAAGCGTTTTCCCGAGGGATTTTCACTTTCGATGTCTAAAAAAGGCTCTTTGACCAAAGCCAGCAAGCAATGGACCAAGTATAAGGAATCGGCGGAAAAAGCACTGGGGGAGAGGCGTTTCGCCGATGCCGAGGCGGTTCTTTTTGCGGCCATGATGGAAGCCGCTGACTTCGAGGAGTCCGACGATCGCTTCATCTTCACCCTCGAGAAGCTTGCTCAGTGCCTCTGGTATCAGGCGAAATTCCTGGAGGCTGCCGAGCACTGCCAGAAACTGGTCCAGATCCACGAGAAGGACGGTGACCTGAGCAGGGGAGATCTCCTGGCTTTCAAGATCGACCTGGCTCTGATCTGCCATGCCGCCCGGCGGCTGGAGGAAGCCAATATCCATTATTCCAAGGCTCTTGAGCTGAGCCGTTCCCTGATGGGCCCCAATCATCAGGTTACTCAGAAGGTGCAGTCCCTCTATGCCGACCTGCTCACTGCCATGGGACGCAAGGACGAGGCCGCCAAGCTCGGGGTCGCGCCCGGTGTAATCACGGTCAACGACTGGATCACCTCGGAAGTCCTCAATCCACCGATGACCCAGAGCCAGGAGACCCGGCAGTTCGCGGGCAGTGCCGTCACCAAGGCGGCCGGAAGCAGTTCCGGCGGCACCGGCACCGCCGGAGCGGACTCGGCGGTGATGCTGATCTCTTTCGGCAAGGAAGAAGCCGAGGCCACTTTCCAGAGCAACAAGTACAGCGCCGAAATGGCGATAAAGAACGGCCAGGTGGACTTTGCCGAGCGTCTTCTTTCGGTCAATCTTCGCCTGCTCGAGAAGTTTGGCGTCTCAGGAGCCCCTCTGAGCAATGCCCTGGAGGCGCTCTGCGAGGCCAAGCTCGCCAAAGGTCAGCTCCAGGATGCTGCCGAGCTATACCGGCGCAGCCACGAGATCAAAGAAAAGGCCCTGGGCAAGAAGGACATCATCGTCGCGCACTCGGCCAGCAAGCTGGCGAGCATCTATTATCAGAACTCCGACTTCAAGAACGCCGAGCCCATGGCCAAGAAGTCGGCGGATATCTATGAGACCGTGCACGGCAAGGACCACCCTGATGTGGCCTGTGCTCTGCACAACCTGGCGACCCTCTATCACGTGCAGCGCAAATATGCCCATGCGGAGCAAGCATACAAGAAGTCGCTCGAGATCAAGAACAAAGTCTTCGGCTCCGACCACCCGGAGACAACCAGGCTCTTGAAGAGCTATTCGGAGCTCATGAAAGAGACCCATCGCGATCAGGAAGCCGATCACATGTCTTCCATGGCATCCGGCATGATCACCGGATCCTGGAAGGTAGTCTCGATGAAAACCCAGCCCCAGCTCACCGAGGACACCCGGGCGGATCGCTGCGATATATGCGATTCCAAGCTCAATGGAGCGACTGTCTGTCCCACTTGTGGATTCGACGTGAGCGCGGGCTTCTAGTCCGATGCCATGACTGCCAGAAATAAGTTCGTTCTACGTCCGCGACCGCAGCGAACCCTGATGCGGTTCCTTTTGCTTTTTTCGCCCCTTTTCCTGCTCCACCCGATCTCCTGTATTGTCCAGGCCTGTTTCTTTACCAGCTCATCGATATTTTTGTATGTGCCGCACCTTTTTTTCGTCTTCTGGTGTGCCGTGGTGCCGGTGCTATACGCTGCCGTCATCTATAAGTGCTTTTACAACCGGATCAATCTCGAGGGCGGCCGCATGGTGATCGGCACGAGCTTCCGGGATTCGTTCGTGGTATCGAATCTGGTGGAAGTGACCGGCGACCAGGGGAGTATCGAGAACAACTACGAAGAGAGCATAGTCCTGCGCTTCGATGACGATCGCGAGCTCAAGATACCCATCAACGACTACGAAGAGGATGGGCTGCGGGAGCTGATCGTCAGGCTGCGGGAGGGAAATCCCGAGGCGACGTTCTCCTATACCGACGTGCTGCCCCTGGAGTCCAGGGGACTCCTGAAATTCCTCCATAGCACCAGCGAATCGGACAGCATGATCATCAAGCAGAGCAAGACGCCCATCGAGGATACGATGTTCCAGTTGATGAGCGAGCATGAGCGCCTTTTCTTTATGATCTATGCCGGTGTCTGGCTCGTGGTCGTGTGCGGGCTGGCTTATTATAGTGCCGAGGCGCAATTGATCAATGCCACCAGTAGCAGTGCGGTAATGAACAGGATGGTGGCGGATGCCAGCCGCGAATTGAGCCGATCGCTACATGGGGACGCAGTCGGCGCCCAGGGCTGGTTGCACAGCCTCAACGTTCTCGCATTGCAGATCAAGCTCCTGGGCACAGGAGCCCTGGCTTATTTCTCGTCCCAGGGAGTCTATATTCTCGGGATTATCTGGGCATTCATCGGCTTTGTTCTGGCGGCAGTGCTGCCGACCTGGCGTAAATTCTCGCCGACCTTTGTCTTCGTCGACAAAGGCAGTATCGGCTCCGGCGCCAGATTCATGACCTGGGAGGAAGTCAGCCAGATCGAATTGCACAAGGTCGGTGAGTTCGGCGATCCCCTGGAGGGCGTGCTCGAGATCGGGCAGAAAGGCGACGAGATCTATCACGAGCGGATCAAGATCAATCTCAGCCGGTTGCCCGAGCTGCAGCAGCGTCACAATCTTCTGCGCATGACCGAGCGTTATGCCGCCAGAGCGGAATGCAACGAGGAATTCATGCGGGCTACCAATGTTCTCACCGATATTCAATTCACCGATCTCTGGCTCGAGCAGCAAGATGCCGAGATAAAGCCCCTTTCCATATCGGAAGGCGCCAGGAGTATCGGTGCCGGAAAGTATGTCGTCGATACCGTGATCGGCTACGGCGGGCAGGGGACGACCTACCTGGCTCGGCGAGCGGACGATGATGACAATGCGCAGAAGCTGGTGGTCAAGGAGATTGTTCTGCCAAGCTATGCCGATGTCCGCATATTACAGGACGCCAAGAGTCGTTTCGAGCGAAGCGCCTGGCTGCTGGCCGGTCTCGAGCATCCTCAGATCGTCAGAATGATCGATCATTTTTGCGAAGAGGGAAATGCTTATCTAGTCCTCGAGTATGTCGGGGGCGAGAATCTCCGCAAGCTCGTGGAGAAGCAGGGCGCCCTGGATGAGCCGCGAGTCCTGGAGCTGGGAGCCCAACTCTGCGAGATTCTGAGCTTCTTGCATGACCGCCCCGATCCGATCATCCACTGCGACCTGGCGCCGGACAATCTTATCCTCGATGAGAGCGGCAAGCTCAAGCTGCTGGATTTCGATGTGGCGCATGTGCTCGATTCGCGGACCACCGGTTTTGTCGCAGCCAGACCGTCCTATACTCCCCCGGAGCAATTCCGAGGCAATCCCACGGCGGCCAGCGATATCTTCGCCCTGGGCGCCATTCTGCATTTCCTGGGCAAAGGAAGCGATCCGCCTCCTCTGGGTGCCGGTGGTGATACCGAATCCGATGGCGCGGACGAGAGCGATCTGGCGGCCCTAATTGCCGAGTGCGGCGCCTTCGAGGAGAAGGACCGCCCGCCATCGGCGGCGATGGTGCTCGAGCGTCTGCGTGCTCTCTCCGCCGCGGAGATGAAAGTCGATGCCTGAGAAAAGCACCGCCAAGACCGCGGTGATCAATTACAAGAGCCCGACCGCCGAAACCAGCAGACGTCTGGCGGTGATCTCGGTGGCTTGTTTTCTGGTCCTTTTCCCTCTGCCGATCATCGTCAATTTTTTCGTAAGTATGCAGATTCATATGGTGCAGGCGCTGCTCCTGGCACTCTCGATTTTCTCTCTGGCTTTTCTGCTCGCCTGTCTGCACGGCTACCGGCACAACAGGCAGTCGCGGATAATTCTGACCGAGCGCGGTATCGTGGTGCCGGGCAGGCGACTTCCCAATAGTCCCATGAAAGACGGGATCGCCTGGAGTCAGGTCGATCGTATTTCTTACTTGAAAAGCGACACCGGCCGCTTCCACGACGGCACGGTGGTGCTCCAGATCTCCCGGGCCAGCCCCATCGATCTGAAGCTCCGCAACCTCTCTTCGGAAGACGCAGACAAGCTAGTCTCCGCCTGCGAGCTCTGGGCCAACGAGCCATCCAAGGATGGCTCTTTCAAGCAATTGCTCGATGCCGTGACCGAGGGCCGCCTTGCCGGCGAGGACGGCGGCTTCACTGCCCTCTGGCTGGAAGAGGCGCAGAGACGGCTGTCCACCACGCCGTTCGTGCCGCTCTCCCCGGGCACGACCCTTCAGGAAGGCCGGGTGAAAGTAGTTCAGCCCCTGACTACCGGAGGCTGGTCGGCGATCTATCTGTGCCAGTGGCAGGAGAAAACCTCGGCGATTCTCAAAGAGGCTGTGGTTCCACCCGGCGCCAACGAGGAATTGAAAGAGAAAGCCCGCAAGCACTTCGAGAAAGAAGCAGTGATCCTGGCCGGACTCGACAATCCCAAGATTGCCAGGGTCCTGGATTATTTCATCGAGAACAGCCGTCAGTACATGATCATCCAGCGGATATCCGGCGCCAACGTACGCAGCTATGTTAAAGATCGAGGCATCGTTTCGGAGAGTCAGGCGCTCAAGTGGGCAGACGAGCTGGTCGATATCGTCGCCTTCCTGCACGGCCGCACCCCGCCTATAATCCACCGGGACCTCACCCCCGAGAATCTCGTCCTCGACATGCGGGGCTCTCTGGTTCTCATCGATTTCGGAGCCGCCAACGAATTTGTCGGGACGGTGACCGGCACCCTGGTGGGCAAGCCCTCTTATATCTCTCCCGAGCAATTCTCCGGTCATGCGACTCTGCAGAGCGATTTGTATTCTCTTGGAGCGGTGCTCTTTTTCATGCTCACCGCAAGGGATCCCGAGCCGCTTTCGGTGGCGCGCCCCCGGCTGTACAACAAAGTCGTTTCGGAGGCAATGGATGATTTCGTCGCCGGCCTCACCGCCTTGAGTCTCGCCGATCGAACGCCTTCGGTCAAGGTCGCCCGGGACCGTCTCGATGGCCTCATTGCTCAAGTGTCCCCTGTGCGGGTGGACGACGAGTAGAAAGATTGCCGAGTATCGGTTTCGGGTAGGAATATCGTATGACAGATAACAAGCGGCATCAGGAAGGCGTAGTCTTCGACAATCAGTTCCACCGCAATCTCAGCGGCATGCGCAATCAGGCGGTGCAGCAGAATCATCCCGACGTGGATCGGATGATCAATGATCACCATCAAAATACCAGGCGCACTCTCTATGCCATGCCCGCCTCTCACGGGCTGCCCGCTGCTTCCCGTTCCGACTCGCAACGAGAAGACTTCGAGCGTGGCGTGTTCTTCGATGAAGGCTCGCCTTCGATTTATAACTTCCGTCATTCAATGAGACTTTTCTGCCGCGAGGTCAGAAGAGCCGCTCGGTTTTCGCGACCTCTAACGATCTGCATGGTCGGCTTGCCGGAGTTGCCGCTGGTTTATAGCAAGTACGGCGTTCTAGCCCAGGAGACTGCGATCCGGTTCGTCGGCGACTTGCTTTCCCGGTTCGTGGATCTGGATTTCGATATCTGCGGGCGCTACGAGACATACCGCTTCCTGGTCGTCTTTCCCGAACGCAATCCCAATGAAGCCGTCAAGATTGCCGAGCACATCAGGGAGGCCTTCGCCTCTAATCCGGTCGTCTACCATCAGTACAAGTTCTATCTGCAAGCCAGTATCGGCCTGGTGTCTCTGCCGCATCACGGCAGCGAGTGGAAAGAGCTCATCGCCAAAGCGGATCTCGCCACAGATATGGTGATTGAGGCTGGTGGCGATTCCATCGGCTCTTGCTGAATATTCACGCCTCACGTGAGTCGTGAAAAAGATAGAGCGATCTCTTTGAAGTAATAAAAATCCACCGAAAACTACTCGCTGCCTTTGGAGAGAATCTCCTGGCCTTTCTTGTAGATTGTCTCGGCTTGCTCAGAGTGTCCGAGCTTTTTCACGACCCGGGCATAATCCGTCAGGGTCTTGCCGATGTCCGGGTGATCGCTGGGCAGGATCTCGCGACGAATCTCCAGGACTCTCTTGAAGGTCTCTTCGGCTTCCTCGTATTTGGAAAGCTTGTATTCGATGGTGCCGAGGGAATGCAGGTAGTCAGCCAGGGCAGTGGGATCGGTCTTGCCGGTGCTTTCATAGAGCGTCACGGCACGTTTCATGAAAGGGGCGGCTTTATCGAAAAGACCCTGTACACAGAGTGTCATTGCCAGATTGTTGTAGTCTTCCACCAGGTCCTGGCTGTCCGGACCGACATCATTGAGCTTGTGCACCAGAATGCGCTCATAGATGACCTGCGCTTCTTTGTAGTTACCCTGCTGGAAATGGCTTTCGGCGAGTCTTGTGAACGCGGTGCCCAGAGCATCCCCGGGTAGCTTGCTGTCGAATTTTTCGGCCAGCTTGGCGCTTTCCTGTCCGAGGAGTTTGGCGAGCTGGGCTGCTTTCGCTGACTCGGGAAGAATGGTATCGGAGAAACGTCCTTTGCGTTTTTGCCCCCTGGCGCTTTCGTGCTCCTGGGCAGTGCTCTGGACAATCTGCTCGAGAAGCTCGATGGCTGACAGTCCGGCGAGTTCGTCCACCACTTCCTGGGCGGCCTTCTCGGCAGCTTTCTGGGGAGTGTTCTCCTCGGGCGCCGCCGATGGCTCGGGGGCAGGCGGCTCGGGGGCAGGCGGCTCGGGGGCAGGCGGCTCGGGGGCAGGCGGCGGCTCGGGGGGTGGCGCCGTCGGTCCTTTGCGGACCAGGGCACCGAGAGTGCCTCCGAAAGCGGCTTTCCTGGTGACTTTCTCCTCTTCCTTTTCTTCTTCGGTCTTGTCTTTCTCCGGAGGACTGCCGGCAAGCCCGATCAGAAGCGCTTTCAGTCCGCCACCAGCCTCGTCGTCTGCTTCGCCTTTCGCGGCGACGGGCTCGGGGACCTTCTCATCTTCCGGTTCTTTCTCTTCAGCCTCGTCTTTCTGCAAATCACCGTTCGATTTGTTGCCCAGGGGAGACAGAAGGCTGTCCAGGGAAGTGGAAGCGATTTGTTGTTGTTGTTGTTGTTGTTCTTCTTCTTCTTCTTCTTCTTCTTCTTCTTCTTCTTCTTCTTCTTCTTCTGTAGCAGCAACTGGCTCTGGCTCTGGCTCCGGCTCCGGCTCTGGCTCCGGCTCCGGCTCTGGCTCTGGCTCCGGCTCCGGCTCCGGCTCCGGCTCCGGCTCCGTTTCTGGCTCGGGACGGGCTGTTTTCCTGGCGGCTTTCTTTGCCGCCGGTGCGGGTTCCGGCTCTTTCTCGGCGACGGGCTCCGGCTCCGGTTCTTTCTCCGCAGCAGGCACTTCCGCCTTCACCGCCAGTTTGATCTCTTCTTCGTCCTGCTTGAGGAACTGCCCGGAAAGACCGCTATCGCTCGTGACATTCGGGGCCGGTCTGGTTATTCTCGAGAGCACTGCTTTCTCTCCCCGGAGTTTGAGACCGGACTCCGGTGTCCACTGGAGGTCTCGAAGAGCTTGCTCGAAACTGAGCGGTGCTCTGGGGTCGTGATGCAGACAGTAGTCCAGGGTGGCGATTGCATCGTCGGGGTTGAGCCAGCCCTTGGCGATCATTTGAAAGCAGCGAAGCGTAGCTTGCAGGGTAGGAACATCCATGAAGCCGGTGAGCACCATTACTTTGCCGATAAGGGCGGCGTTGTGGCTGGTGATGTCGAAAGCCTTTTCGATATCGTCCTCGGTGACTACTCTGGACATGGTAAGAAGGGTCTGATAATCGATTGGAGGCTTTTCGGGCTCGACGACTCCCAGACCCGGAGCGACTTCGTTAAGGGCCTCCTCCGGCGTGATTCCGGTGGAGAAGACCTCCGAGAGACATTCGCAGGCTTTCAGGGCGTCGAGTTTGCCGTCTTTAACGGCGTTCTGGAAGAAGAGGGCGGCGTCCAGGAGTTCCTGGGAGATGAGCTCCTGGTTGACCAGGACGTTGCCGATGGGTTGCTGATTGGCCAGACCCCATTCGAGGGCGTCCATGACATCGTGCTCGCCGAGGATGCCGGCCATAACCAGGAGCTCCCCGAGTCTCACGACCTTGGTCTCGGGCTTTTTGGCTTCCGGCTCCGGGGCGTCTCCGGTAAGACCAGCCAGGGTTCTCAGTTTATCCAGAGCCTCTTCCCGGGACATCATCTCGTCCCGAAGCCGGACCTGGATATCGAGGGCTTTTTCAAGGTAATCGGCGGTGACGACCTGGTTCAGGACCAGCATGCGACCCAGGGGCATGCCGGTATTCAGTCCCTGCTCCATGGCCTGGGAGAACTCCTGCTGTTTGATTACCCCGGCATCGAGCAAGAGCTCCCCGAGTTTGCCGGTGCGAGCCCGCTGGGCGGCGGCTTCGTCATAGTCCTGGAGCACATCCGAGAAAGGCGCACCGATTTTGCGAGCTACTTTCAGACACTGAACGGCGATATTGATATCGATAGACTTGTCCCGCAGGAGCGACTGGGCTTCCAGGGCCATTTGCAGCTCTTTGGGCGTGAGCAGACCCTGCATGACCAGGACCTGACCGATCTGCAGCTTTTTGTTCCGGGAGTGTTTGACAGCTTCTTGCAGTTGCGCGGGCGTAACGATGCCGGCCTGAACCAAGAGGTCTCCAAGCCGTGCGCTGGTCGAATATCTCCTGAATATAGAGGACACTAAGCCACGCCCTAACGATGCTCCGCTGTCGCTACTATATCATCTTGAGCCGCACTAGCCGGACATTGTCGAGAGGGCTTCCGCGAAGGCCTCATAAGTGAATTGGTCGAACAGGACGAAGCGGATCTCTTTGAGACTGGAGTCTTCTTCGGCGAATTCCCGGGCTGTCTCGATGGCGATCCCGGCTGCTCGATCCACAGGGAAGCCGTAAGCGCCGGTACTTATCGAAGGGAATGCCACCCGGCCTACCCTGTATTGACTGGCGAGCTCGAGACTTTTGCGGTAGGCGCTCTTGAGGGTGGCGTCTTCTTCACTGTTACCGCCACGCCAGATGGGGCCAACGGCATGAATGACATACTCGGCTTTCAGCTTGCCACCACCGGTGATTACAGCACCGCCGGCCGGACAGTTGCCGTTGAGGCTCCTTATGGTCTTGCATTCCTCGAGGATAGCCGGTCCGCCCGCCCGGTGGATGGCCCCGTCCACGCCACCGCCCCCCATGAGGGAGGAATTGGCGGCATTGACGATGGCGCCGATACCGCCTTCCTGACGCGTGATGTCGCCGCGCACCAGGGCTATGGTGGTGGAATTGACTCTCTTCTCTGTCTCGATCATGGGAATGAGAATATCAGACCAGGCGCTCTTTTACTTTGTCGACTCTGCCCATGTCCGAAATCGCATAGCTGGCTACAGTGGTGCCCTGCCCATCGAAGCTGGTCTCACGTTTGGCCGAGGCGAAAAAGGCGCGGTCGCTCTTGTAGCTGTTTTCCCGGAGGCTCCAGACATGCTCGCCGCCCGGACCGAAGGACTCATTCAAGGCGACACGCTCCCGGCGGAAGTTGTCCCGGACTGTGCTGGTGATGGCGTCCGGTCCATAATGAGTGGTCAGGGTCCAGAAATCATCCCGGGTAAGAACGTCATCGGTGGTCCCGTCCGGATTCATCGTCCGCTGGTAGTTGCACTCGTCGGCTTTGAAGTTCTGAGCCATGTCCAGCTTCACTGTGTTGAGGTGACCGGCAGCGCTGTCGGCGATCTCGGGAAGGTTGAAAGAAGCGCCTTCACGCCGGGAAAGCCTGGCTACTTCCCGGGAGTTGTAGACCGGATCTCCGTCCGAGTGCACCAGACCGATAGCTCTCTTGGTCAGGTCTCCGGAGTTGTTGTCGGCGATATTGCCGGGACGATTGAGAACCTTGTCCCAGTTGTCGAAATTGCGCTCGGGGCTGAAGTCTGCTTGCCGGCTGCCGAGAAGTGAAGCGATAGGCGACCGGGATGTGTCGAGGTTGTCCAGAGGATTGAGCCCGGGTCTGTTCAGACCGGGGCTATCGACTAGGGTGCCGGTGAGGTCGGCGGTCTGCTTCCGGAGCATGTCCTGAATGGCCAGGCCGACATTTACCTCGGGAAACTCACTGGGGGGCGGACCGACCTGGTCCCCCCGGCTGAAAGAAGTATCGAAAGAGAGCGGCGGCAGGCCCAGGCTCGAGCTGCCGTCCCGGCGAGGAACATAGCCGGCGGTGCGCATATCTACGGCTCCGGAGAGCCCTGCCGGAGCGCCACTGTCCGGTGGAAGATTAAAGAGGTCGGGTCGGCCGGTGGTACCGGCAGCGTCACCAGGAGTGAATGTCATCTGAGCAAGCAAGCAGTAATAAGTAGGGTGCTTTATAAAGCATAAGGCAGCCGGGGTCGATGTCAAGGCGATTTAATCTGACTGAAAGCCTGAATACACGGCTCTTCCCGGGCTCGACTCAGGGACTGATCGAGCTACATTTGCTGTCCCGGGCCGGGTCCCATGCCGCCCATTCCGGAGTTCGGCGGGGCAGGCTGGGGCTGAGAACCGATGATGTCTCTGGCGAGAACTACCCGGCGGTTGGTGTCTTTGGCATAGTCTCTTGCCTTGACGGCGGCAGAGAGGAGCTTGTCGAGATCCACGCAATCTTCGGGTACCGTGGCTACACCGAATGCCATGGCAAGGCTTCGGGAGTCCATGTCCGAGGACAGGGGCGCTTCTCTGAGGACATCGGCGATCCTGTTGGCCAGGGCGCCGGCGGCGGCGGAGTTGGTGTTCGGCAGCATGATTGCGAAGTCGAAGGTCTTGAAGTGACCGAGGACATCCACCTGCCGTTTGACCAGACCGATCCTCTGCATGGCGCGTCTTACTGCCAGCATCTGAAGGGCTTCCACCCGCACACCTTCAGCGTCCCGCCGGTATCCCAGGGAGAAGATCACCAGGGAGAAGGGAACGTTGAAGTACTCGTAGCGCAGATATTCCTGGTCGAGGAAATAGATGAAGGCGTGGTAGCTGAGAATGCCGGTCTCGGCCCGGGTCAGTGACTTGACCACCGACTGGAACTCGTTGTCGTTGATCCCCAGGGCTTTAAGCCTGGCGAGCCTGTCCTGGGTCGGGGCCTGATCCGTGACCTGCACGAGACCGCAACTGACAAGGTTGAAGAGTATAGGCACATACTCGGTCTTGGTCATGGGCCGTTTGCGCAGGAGGTCGAATAAAGTGTTGCGGTTGTCGATGAGCTCATAGAAATCGAGCTGGGGCTCCAGGGGGATGGGGGCACCTTTCTCCATCCGCTTGGCGAACTCCTCTTCGGAGATCATGGCATTTTTCTTGACCAGGCAGGATTCCATCTTGAGACCGGCAGAATCGAGATATTTCGACTGGTCAAGAAGGGCCACCCCTTCCATGAGCACCGAATCTAGTCTCTTGTTGATGGTGCGATCGCTGGTCTTCTCGTCGGGCCAGAATCGGAATTCGCCCTGAAGCCAGGTGATCAGCTCGGTGAGGGCACTGTCGCCGGAGGACTCTTTGATCTTGCAGTGCAGGGGGATGCCTTCCTGGAAAAAGACTTCGCATTGCTCGGTCTTGGTTTTGACATCCAGGCGACCGGTCATCTTGGCCAGGTTTATGGACTGCAGGAGGTTGGGAACCTGGAGCTTGTTGAGGTCTCCTTCGAGAGTCGCCTTGGCTCCAGGTCTGGGCGGCTCGAAAATGATAGCGGCAGCTTCGCTAGTGGTGCCCGTGCCGGGGACCTGAGTGGGCTGGATGCCGGAAGCCGTGGCGACGGGGTTGTAAGCGCCGGTGCTTCCCCCGAGAGGCTCGGCGGCACTGCCGTAGATGGCGCTGCTCGGGATGACGTCCTGGAGTTGATCGGCTCCGGCTGCGCTGGCTACCAGATTGCACATCAAGGACAGATCGCGGCTCGGGTGCTTCCAGACGATCTTGGGAGGTCCGCCGGTGTACTGGGTCATGGTCCATTCCGGGTCCATGATCTGCTCGGGATCGTTGTCTCTTGATTCGAAGCGAACCGAGAGCACGAAGTCCGACTTGCGATCCGAGCTGGAGAAAGGCAACTCCACGACTCTGCCACACATCTTCTGGGCTTCCTGCATCAAGAACTGAATGTCGCCGTAGGCGGGAAGACCGGATTGCTTTGGCAGTCGAACGCTGCGTTGCTGAGGGTGTTGTTGTTGTTTTCCGGGCGGCTGAAACATCTATTCTGACATCGCGGGTAAGGGGGGACAGAACCCGGAGGGTCCTTGTATATCAACTTACCCCTTTTGCAGCCTCTTTTACCTCTTGAATTTTAAATATCAGGCTCCCCGGTTTTACGGGTAGAGACCCCGCAGCCGTTTGGCTTCGGCGATGGTGGAGACTCCCAGTCGAAGGGCTGCCATCCGCGGCCGGATGGTGAGCTCCGAGGACAGGGCGAAGACCCGGTCGCAGGCGCGTCCCATAATTTGCTCCAGGCGGTTGTTCACCTCTTCCTCGCTCCAGAAGAGCTGCATGAGACCCTGCACCCATTCGAAATACGAGACGGTAACGCCTCCCGCGTTGGCCAGGATGTCAGGTACGACCAGGACACCGCGTTCGTGGAGGTGCTTGTCCGCCTCCGGGCTGGTGGGCCCGTTGGCGCCTTCCACAAGGATCTTGCAGTCCACTTTCTCGACGTTGTCTTCCCGGATCTGGTTGCCCAGGGCGGCGGGGATGAGTATGTCGCAGGGGATGGCCAGTAGCTCTTCATTGGTGACCGTTTCGCAGTTGTCGAAACCTTCCACCCGCTGCATCTCGGCGGTGTAGTTCAGGAGTCTCGGGATATCCAGGCCGTTCTTGTTATAGATGCCCCCGTGAACATCGGAGACGGCGATCACCTTATATCCGGAATTGTGCAGATACTTGGCGGCGATGGAGCCGACATTGCCGAAACCCTGCACTACCACTGTGGGGACCTCGGTCCTCAGGTTGATATGCTCCACCGCTCTCTTGGCGCAGTAAGCGACGCCGTTGCCGGTGGCTTCGTTCCGGCCCAGGGAACCGCCGATGGAAATGGGCTTGCCGGTCACCACCGATGGGACCGTATGCCCGACATTGGTGCTGTAGGTGTCCATGATCCAGGCCATGGTCTGCTCGTTGGTGTACATGTCAGGAGCCGGGATGTCTTTGTCCGGTCCCAGGAGGTTGATGATTTCGGAAGTGTAGCGTCTGGTGATGCGCTCTTTCTCCACCGGTGAGAGTTTCCACGGTTTGCAGCGGATCCCTCCTTTGGCACCGCCGTAAGGCAGTCCCATGAGGGCGCATTTCCAGGTCATCAGCATGGCCAGAGCGGAGACTTCGCCGAGGTTGACCTCGGGATGGAAGCGGATGCCGCCTTTGGCCGGCCCCAGGGTGACGTCGTGATGGACTCTGTAGCCGGTGAAAGATTTCACAAGCCCGTCGTCCATGCGTATCGGTATGGAGACCATCAGGGAGCGCTTGGGATAGCGAAGGCGCTCGTGCAGCTCCAGGGGCAAACCCATTTCGAAGGCGACTTCATCGAGTTGACGCTGGGCTCTGAGGAATTCCGGAGTTTCACACTCCATTGTCGGAAGTCTTCCGGGTTCCGACACTACAGTCACCATATCTGGCCTCCTCCGTTTAACGGAATTGAAATGACTAATGGCCAACATATGTTACGGCAAAGGGTCCCCCGTATGGGCTATGCAAGACATACAGGCCCTTTAAAATTTTTTCAAAGGAGTCCTTTCTCACAATCGCGCATTTCGCCATCGTTTGTTGTAGCCGGTCCGGGAGCGTGGCGGACCTGTTTCTGGTACTGAATATAGTATCGCTTGAGATCCGCAGGACCGGCGGCGCGTAAAACCCTCCTCGAAATTAGTATTATTAGCAGGATGAAACTGTCCCCCCAGACCATCCTCAATGTTCTTCTGATCTTCGTGCCCCTGCCTATTCTGGGCAAAATGCTGGGCTGGCCGTCGCTTGTCATCTTTCTCTCTGCCTGCCTGGGCATAGTGCCCCTGGCTGGGCTCATGGGCAAAGCCACCGAGACCCTGGCCGATCGCGCCGGAGCCGGTCTGGGCGGGTTTCTCAACGCTACCTTCGGCAATGCTTGCGAGCTCCTCATTGCGCTATCGGCTTTGCGAGCCGGGCTCACCGATGTGGTCAAGGCCTCGATTACCGGCTCGATCATAGGCAACATCTTGCTCGTCCTCGGTTTCGCTATGCTCGCCGGCGGTTTCAAATATAAGACCCAGTATTTCAATCGCACTGCCGCCACCACTTCCGCAACTCTGCTCGCCCTGGCGGCGGTCTGCCTGGTGGTGCCTACCGTCTTCCACTATTCCGGCCCGGATGTCAGTCACAATCACGAGGACGACCTGGCTCTTGCTATCTCCATAGTGCAGCTCCTGGTCTATATGGCCAGTCTCTATTTCAGCTTGAAAACCCACAAGAATCTCTATGTCCGGGAGATGGACGAAGAGGTAGCCGAAGGGCTGGGCACCGAGGGCTGGGGGCTGAAGATCAGCATCGCCGTGCTGGCCACCGCCACCGTCCTGGTGGCAGTCCTCTCTGAATGCCTGGTGGGCGAGGTGGAGCATGTCGCCCATACATTCGGGATGAGCCAGATCTTTATCGGTGTCATTCTCGTGGCGATTGTCGGCAACGCCGCGGAGCACTCCACCGCTGTGCTCATGGCCATGAAGAACAAGATGGATCTCTCGATCAATATCGCTCTCGGGTCGTCCAGCCAGATTGCCATGTTCGTGGCGCCGGTTATCGTGATTACGAGCTTCTTCCTGGGCAAACCGATGGATCTGGTTTTCTCCGAGTTCGAAGTGATGTCGGTGGTGGTATCGGTGATCATCCTGCCTTTCGTGGCCACCGACGGGGAATGCAACTGGCTGGAAGGCGTGCAGCTCCTGGCCGTCTACGCTGTTCTGGGTCTGACTTTCTTCTTGATCTAGGAGCTTGCGATGCCTGAATTGCCCGAGGTCGAGACCGTCGCAAGGGGGCTGGCAGCCAATATCACTGGTGATACCATCGAGTCCTCCCGGGTGCTCCGGCACGAGTCCATAGCTCACCCGGGTGTCAGGGCTTTCGGGCGGGCGATTGCCGGTCGACGGGTCCTGGGCGCCGGTCGGCGGGGCAAGTACGTGCTTGTCGAGCTCTCGGGCGGTGCCACCCTGGTGGTGCACCTCCGCATGTCCGGGCGCCTGCTCATCAAGGCGCAGGGAGCGGCTCCGGATCGTTTCGCCCGGGTCTGTTTCGGGCTGGGCAGCGGCCGCGAGCTTCATTTCGAGGATATGCGGGTTTTCGGCAGGCTCTGGCTGGTGGCGCCGGATGAGGACCTGGAGTCCGTGGTCGGAGGGCTTGCCGGTCTCGGGGTGGAGCCGCTGGACGGTCTCGCCCCGGGCTATCTCCAGGCCGCTTTCGCGGGCAAGAACCAGCCGGTGAAGAGCGCCCTGCTCGATCAGCGGATCGTTGCTGGAATCGGCAATATCTACGCCGACGAGTCGCTCTTCCTGGCGGGCATCAATCCGACACGCAGGGCGGGCGGGTTGAGCAAAGCCGAGATCGCCCGGCTCTGTGCCACTATATGCGATGTGCTCCGCACCGCCATAGAGCGAGGCGGTTCTAGTATGAGAGATTACCAGAATGCTCTGGGAGTGAATGGCAATTATCTACACGAGGCCTGGGTGTATGGACGCAAGGGCGAGCCGTGCCGCGCCTGCCGTGCCACCATCGAGCAGGTAAGGCTGGCGGGACGCTCGACCCATTTTTGCCCGAGCTGCCAGAAGCGAAAGGCTGGCAGGAAGCCGACCCGATTGTAACGAGGCGGCAAGATTTAATCGGCTCGATTGAACTTTTTTTCGCTCCCGGTCGTTCTTGAACCAGGTTCGAATTCAGATCGCGACGACGATCGGGAGCGCATTATGAGCAATGACGGAATTTTCGAGAAGATAAGAGAGCGAGGCAGGACTCAGCGGTCATACTGGTTCGATACCAGCTATCCTCCGGGTTATGTCGAGCGTTATGTATCCGGAAAGAAGTCCTCGGACAGCTGGTTTCGCCTGCAGGCTTTTCTCGCCTCCACCGATATCGAGAAGATCAAGGCCCTCGATCCGACTTATGAAGAGCCGATTAACGGCGAAAAACCTTAAACTTTGCGATCCTTCGTTCACAATCACTTGCCATGGCGCTCGACTGCGCCTAATGTGTTGTTAGTAGTAGGGTACGTATATGCCAGCTACAAGACTTCCCCGACAATGCAAGAGCCAGCGGATTTAGACTGCAGCAGATCCCGGTCTCATCCCCAGTCATTTCTTCCACCTTCCCCCTTCCCCAGCCCCTGCCACCGTCGGTGAGGCTGCCGGGTCTCGGCTCATTCATTGTTTATCGAGATTCTCAAAGGTGACACTATGCAAACCATAACTAACTCAAGCAGTCGAACCGTCGCCACCAGGCTCGTTATCACCGATGTCGACGGCACTCTCAGTTCGTTCATCGATTATTTCGTCCCGGCGATCAGGGACTATCTCAGGGATCTGAGCAAGCGAGTCAATCAGAGCGTCGAGGAGCTGGCCGCGGATATCGGTCATGTAATCGAGCGCCGGGGCACCCACGAGTACCCCTGGCTCCTTGAAGAGACCAGCTTCGCCTGGAAGCACTATGCCGACGACCCGGATACTTTCGTGGCGGAGTTCGTCGAGCCCTTCTGGGAAGCTCTCGATCGCAATCGTGCCCGTTATCTGCGACCCTTCCCCAATGTCCTGACCACCCTGAGCGAGCTCAAGGAGCGAGGAGTCCGGATCATCGCCCTCAGCGATGCGCCGGAGTATATGGCCAGGACGCGCAACAAGCAGATCTTCGACGGACTTCTCGATGCCGTCTATGCTCTCGAGACCGTGGAGCCGGTCAAAGATGACGTCTACCGGCCGATCACCCTGGAGTACGGGCGCAAGCGTGTCAAACAGATGCGCGAGTCCGCCGACACCGCTACGGCATTCCATATTCTTCCTCAGTCCTACGAGAAGCCCTGCCCCAGCGGTCTCGACCGGGTACTCGCCGACCAGGGCGTTTTCCCCCAGGAGGCTCTCTTCATCGGGGACAGTCTCAGTAAAGACGGCATGGTGGCAGCCTCCAGAGGCATCCGCTTCCTCTGGGCCCACTACGGTCACCAGGTCCCCGCCGAGTACGAGGAGATGGTCAACTATTCTCTGAAGCCTCGCCGGGATGACGACAGGGTCAAGCCGCAGCTGCCCGCTCATCTGATCGCGTCGGTGGCGGCACGCTACGACGAAGTGCTGAACTATATCTAAGTCTTGCCCCGAGCAGGATCTTGCTCACCACTGGCGGTGGCGGTTGCCGCGGCCTTGTTCCGGGCGCTCTCCACTACCCAGCAGAAAGCGGCCGGTATCACGGCGCTGACGATGAAGCAGAGGAAGTGCAGAACCGTGGCGAACGCAGCAGCAGCGTTCTTGTCGATCCCGGTGATCATGGTCAGAGCCGAAGTGACCATGCCGTGGAAGCCTCCGACGCTGCCCGGTGTCGGGACGAGGTTGCCCAGGGTGCCGATGGCGAAACAGAGGAAACAATTCATCGCATCGACCTGCTTCTCGAGGTGAAAGCCGAGAATCATCAAGTAGAAGGTGAGGTAATAGCAGAACCACATCGCTCCGGTCAAAAGGAGGATCATCGGGTAGGCTATCGGGTCGGTGATGCAGCGGGTGCCCTGGTGAAATTGCTCGATGAGGTCGTCGAGCTTGTGGGAGATGCCTTCCGGAATATGTCCTCTGATCATGGGCAGGCTCTTCGCCCGGGTCATGATCGGGGCGGCCACGGGAAGCAATGCCAGGGCTGTGACGGTCACCACCATGAGGGCTATGCTGCCGCTGGTGAGCCAGCTCATCTGCTCGTGGACCTTGCTGGGGATGAATGGAACCGCAGCTGCGAAGATCAATACAAGGAGGGCCAGGTCCAGGAGCCGGTCGATAAAGACCGTGGGAGCCACGCCGGGCCAGGGGAGCTTTTCGGCGCGAGCCATGACCACCAGGCGGACCACTTCGCCCCCCCGGGGTATGCCCAGATTGACCACATAGCCGGAGACGATCGCATAGAAAGAATTCCAGAGGCTGACCGAGCGATTGGCCACCGGTTTGAGCAGGATGATCCAGCGCCAGGCTCTCAGTATGTGACTGATCAGCCCGACAATCAGGGTGCTGATCACATAGACCGGGTCGACAGTCTTGAGATAGCCCAGAATGGCATTCAGGTCGCAGTCTTTGAATACCAGCCAGAGAAGGGCTGCGGCCAGCAGGAAAGCCAGGACCACTTTCCACCAGCTCGTGCCGGTGCGAAGTGATTCAGTGTCGTTCGGGTTCATCTCTGATATTGTAAACCGCTTAAATCAGGGCAATAAGTTTTACAGTTACGAAAACTGGGAATTATTGAGCATTGGAGATGTCTGTCGCCCCGCTCGCCCTGAAAGCAGACTTCCGGACCGGATCCGGAAAGGTTTCTTACCAGAAGGCTACCGGAAGGAGACGATATGCGACTGATAATCGACAGGTTACGGTTTTCGGGCTGCTAGATTTCAATTGTGGTCGGTGACAAATCGATGGGTGACAAAAAAACCAGGGTTCTTTTAATTGAGCACAACGAGGGACAGGCCGTTGCCCTGAAGAAAGTGCTCGACGAGGCTGCAGGCAAAGAGTTCTCCATGGAGTGGACGGAGCATCTGGCCGTCGGTCTCGAGCGTCTCGGGGAAGGCTCTTATGATGTGGTGCTGCTCAGCCTCTCCATGCCGGAGAAGTCCGGGCTGGAGGTGCTCGAGGAGTTGCGAGAGTTAGATTCGCGGATTCCGGTGGTGGTCCTCAGTGACGACCCCCGGGATAAGTCCGCTGCCGAGGCAGTCAAGGGCGGCGCCCAGGATTGTCTGGTCAAAGAGACCATCGATGCCGGCCGGCTTACCCAGTCTCTGCGCTATGCCATAGATCTGAAGCGTGCCGAGGTCGCTCTCAATGAAGCCTCCTCCCGCCTCGAGGCCGCCACTTCGCGGCTGGAGGCCCTGGCCCATAACGATCCGCTCACCGAATGTCTCAATGTCGCCGGCTTGCAGCGTGCCCTGCAAAACGAATTCGAGCGCGCCCAGCGGAGCGGCGGAGCCCTGGTGGCGGTTCTGCTCGATTGCGATGATTTCGACCGGATCAACGCCCAGCTCGGTCACGGGGTCGGTGATGTCGTCCTCAAGGAAATCTCCAAGCGGATGAAAGATACCGTCAGGCCCACCGACCATATCGCCCGTATAGGCTCCGATGAGTTCCTGCTCCTTCTTCCCGAAACCCGCTTCGCCGAGGGTATGCTGGTGGCGGAGAAGATCCGTCTCTCGGTGGCGGAGAGCCCCCTGCGGCTCGCTTCCGAGACGATCAGGGTGACCGCCAGTCTTGGCGTTCTGGCCCTGCCTTATGAGTTCTGCTCCATCGAGGAGGTTCTCTCCCTGGTCCGCCTGGCGGTACGTGAAAGCAAGCTCCTGGGAAAAAACCGCGTATCCTCCGGCGAGAAGCACAAGCGTGTCGGTCAGCCGGACCGCGACGCCCTCGACGAGCTCACTCATAAGCTCCGCCGGGGGGATTGCTTCCGGGCTGTTTCCATGCCCATCCTCCATCTGCCGGACGAGAAGCTGGTCGGTTATGAGATCCTCTCGCGGGGACCGGAAGGGGCTTTCGAGATGCCGGACGATCTCTTCCGGGTGAGCGTCGAGCACAACCTTCTCACCATAGTCGATTTACGCTGCCTGAAGACCTGCCTCGCCGCCACCATCAATCCCAAGTTCGATCACAAGGCCCGTTTTCACGTCAATCTCTTCCCGTCGACCATCATCGATACTCCCATCGATCGACTCATGACCCTTTTCCCCACCGACAGCAAGAACGGCCGTTTTTGCGTGGAGATAAGCGAGCAGCAGTTCATCGGCGATCCCACCTATCTCAGGGATCATGTCCATGAATTGACCAAGCGTGGAGTGCTGGTGGCCATCGATGACGTCGGCTTCGGGCGCAGCTCCCTGGAGAGTCTCATAATTCTCGAGCCCGATATCGTCAAGATCGACCGCAAATATGTCTCTGGTATAGCCCAGGATGCTACCAAGGAAAGGCTTCTGAGACGCCTGGTCAAAGTCGTCAATGCTCTGGGATCGGAGCTGATTGCCGAAGGCATCGAGTGTCGCGAAGAGCTCGAGCTCCTTCTCGACATGGGTGTCACCCACGGCCAGGGCTGGTACTGGGGCAAACCTGCCTGAATCCGATCTTTTCATGCCTGTTCAGGCGAGACGGCTCTCGATTTCACCCGGCAGGGTGAATGGGTTGAAAGGTTTGGCCATGATGCCGTTGGCGCCCTTGCTCCGGTAGTATTCGTCCTCGCCTTCCGTGACCCTGGTGGTGGTGAGGAAAATCGGCGTATTGGCAAGAGCCGGAGCCTGGCGTAGTTGTTGCAGGACGGCGACGCCGTCCATATCAGGCATGGAGCTGTCGAGAAGGATGACGTCCGGGGCTTCTCGGGCGGCTACCTGAATCGCCTCGTTCCCGGAAGATGCCGTGAGGACCTCCCAGCGAGCCACTCCGGTGAGGCTCAGCCTGCCGATTTTCAAGATATCGGGGTCGTCGTCGACCAGCATCACTTTTCTAATTTCCATAGTAGTCAAATGTATCATAATTACCGGGATATGCCAGGACATGCCACCAGAAAGCCGACCCTCATCCAGGAACCAGGTCCTCTCGCCGGAGCCGACAGGGCAGACCTGAGGAGAAGCTTGCAGGGGGTCATGAGAGCGATTGCTCCCGGTGCTCCGCAGTTGCCGGAGGAGTGGTCTCTGGAGGAGTTGTTCGAGAAAACCAGGGCTGCTTTTCTCGGTCTTGCCGCCTGCTCTTTCTTACCGCAATCATCGCCAGCCAGGCGCCTCGATCTCCTCGACAATCTGAGCGATTTCCTGGGGCTTCCCCTGTCGGTACGTCCGGCTCTGGCTCTCGAGATGGAGCGCTCGACTGATTTGCATGAGGTGGTCGTGTCACCGGAGGACCTGTGCCAGAGCCTGTCCGCACTTGCCACGCGTCTTCTGGAATTCGATCTCCGGTATATCGACGGCGAGCTTGAAGTGCTCTCTCTTGATCGCATGCTCAAGCGGACAGGCAGCTATTTCACTCCATCATTTCTTGCCCGGAAGGTGGTGGCGGCGGCGATGGCATCGGTCGAATCGCCCGTACGCCCCCTGCGCATCCTGGACCCGGCGATGGGACCGGGAATATTCCTGCTTTCCGCCTGGCAGGAGCTCGAGGACCGAGCTTATCGGCATGACCCGGTGGATACTCTTTATGGTGTCGATCTCGATCTTGCCAATGTCGTCTGCGCTCGTTTCATTCTCTGGTATGCTGCCGGAGCCGCAGGCAGTGATGCTTTTTCGCGGTTCGGCAATCTCAGAGCCGGAGACTCAATAACCGGCGCTCCGGTATCGTCGCTGCCACCGGAACTGGCCGAGCACCGGCAGCGACTCGAGGCGCTTCTCGCTCTCGATCCCTCCCGCACCGTCTCTCGCCGGGCGGCTCTCTGGTTCGCCGAGGCTCGCGACTTCGGCCTCGATGCCGACGATGCGGAGCTTGTCTCGTATCTGGATCGTATATGTGCGCAGGAGCGAATCTTCGCATATGAAGAACAGCTCGTTCCGGAATTCGATATGATTCTCGGCAATCCTCCCTGGGAAATCGCCAAGCCCAATTCCCGGGAGTTTTTCGGCCGTTACGAAGGGGCTTACTGGTCATACGAAAAGCAAAAGGCTATCCGCAAGCAGTCGAGTCTTTCCCGGGAGCATCCGAGACTGTGGCGCAAATGGTCCCGGCTCCTGAGCCGCTATCGGAGTCTCGGGCGATTCGTCCGGGCTGCTTTCCGGAGGCAAGGAAGAGGCGATCTGAATCTCTACAAGCTTTTCGTCGAACGGTCTCTCGGTCTTCTCCGCAAGGACGGCGGTGTCCTCTCCATGATCGTCCCTGCCGGGATCTATTGCGATAGCGGCAGCCGCGAATTGCGCCGATATTTGATCGAGCAGTGCAATCTCACCGACATCGTCGGATTCGAGAACACCGATGCCGCCTTTCCGATCCACCGATCGTTCAAGTATTGCTCCTTCGTAGCCAGCAAGGGTAGTGCTACCGGTAGTGTCAGAGTCTCTTTCCTCAATAGCGCCTCGGAGCCCTCCGTGGAGGAGGGCGCCTCTCTGAGCATCGGGAGGATAGCTTCGATGAGCCCGGGGTATCTGGTTGTCCCGGAGGTGGAGGGCGAGAATGCTCTCGCGATTCTGGAACGTCTCTACGACTCGGGAAGGCTTCTCGACGGCTACGAGGCTTTTGATTGCCGGCTTGCTTACCGTCGGGAGCTGGACATGACCATGGACTCCGGGCTCTTCTCGGCACGCGATGAGCTCGAGGACAGGGGCTACCAGGCCGATATGTTCGGCAACTGGCTCTCCGGAAAGTGGCAACCCGGAAATCTTTCTGCCGGCATCGCTTCTGCCGACGGAAAAAGCGGTATCGCCATCACGGATATAGTGGACGTCTATGTGCCGGTTTACGAAGGGAGAATGATCGGCTCATACAATTGCTCCGCCAAGCACTGGCTCTCGGGTCACGGTCGCAAAGCCGTCTGGCGCGACGGGCAGCCCGGCGAGGGGGGCATTCCCGGACCTCGCTATCTGGTGCCGGCGGCGGTGCTCGAGAGGGCTGTTCCCGGTCTCAAGACGGGCTTCCTCGCTGTGGGAAGCGATACCAATGCCCGCTCGATGATCGCCGCCTGTGTCAATCAGGTCGTCTGCGGCAACTCGGTACCTGTCTTCTATCTCACCGGAGACGGTGGTGGAGCTCTTTCGCGAAGGGCGTTACAACTGGTGCTTACCGGGGTGTTCAACAGCTTTGTCTTCGACTTCGCGGTCAGGCGCAGGCTGGCTGGATGCAATCTCAATTATTTCGTCCTTGCCGAGTGTCCGCTGCCGGCTCTCGAGAAGGCACCGAAAGAGCTGCTCGCGCTCGTTGCCGACATGGTGGCAACTCTTTCTCTGCCGTCCAGCCGTCTTGTCGCTTCCTCACTGAATCCGAGCGGCCTCTCGATGCCGGACCCGACCGGAAGAAGGCTCCTCATGGCTTTCGTCGATACGGCGGTGGCCGGATTCTATGGGCTCGAGCCCGGGGACCTTCAGACCATTCTTTCCGGCTGCCTCTACCGTCCCGAGAAAGGCCGGCGTAGCTTCACCCTCGGTGGCGGTCCTTTCGAAAACTCACCGCTGGTGATGAGCGATGGCGAGATCGAGAGACTGCCCGGACTTCCTCCTGTAGAGATCGCCGGGATCATGGCCGGAATTATCGAGCGCAGTTTCGACACCTCCCGGAGCCTGGCGGTCAATCCGAAAGGCTTCCACAGGGTCGACCGGCTGGTGCCGCCGGCCTGCTCACATCCCGCCCAGACCATAGTCACTGCTCATCTGGCAAACCGCCTCGGTCCGGATGCATTTCTCAATTACGGGCGGGGACTTCTGGCGGATGGCGATGGCGCTTCCCGGGTAGTCGGGGAAATGGCGCTTCTAGAGCGGATTCTCGATTTGAGGGCAAAGTTTTGAAATCACTTCATCCGGACCTGGTCGAGCAATACGGGCGCTATCGCGCCATGGCGGTGATCATCGCTCTATCCGGCACCCTGCCTCTGATCACGCTGGTCATTCTCTATGTGACCGGCCCCGGTTTCGGTTATCTGGAGTCGAAAATGAATGTGGTCATCCTCGCTTTCCTTCTCCAGATCCCTCTTGCCGTTGCCCTTGGCTATCTCATGGGGGTGAAGCGAATGCGCTATCTCGAGAGGGCAAGCGCCCTGGTCGCCGCCGGCGAGACGAGAAAAATTCGGGGTTTCGGTCCGTTCCGGGGAAGCCCGTCCGACAAGGTCCTCACTTTCTGTGTCGATCTCCTGGATGAAAGCGGCTCGGTGGAGAGACAATGGCTCATTCCTGTGGGCGCTCAGACCGACTATATAGCCGGTCTGCCGGCGGTTCCCAGTCAGGCCCATGCGCTGGAGTCCGCCGCCGACCTGGAGGCTTTTGTCGATCCCGACACAGGCAGTGTGGCGGCCGTGAGCACCGGCGGGCGAACTTTCTTCGTCTGCCCGCCAGCCCGCCTCATTTAAAATCTATTTTCAGAAGAAGAGATATTACCTATTAGGTCTGTTTAAGGCCTGTTGACCTCCTGACAGCTAAGATTGTCCTGGTCAGCAGAGGGTCGGTTATCGATGGCAAATCAGGGCAGAGCCGTGGCGGAGCCGGAATATGGCGCCCGACCAGGAGCCGGCAGGGCTTCCGGGCAGAGCTCGCTTGCGGGTGGCGGGCTGAAAGCCCTGCTGCTGTTGGCTGTCGCCTGTTTCGCTCTCTATTTCACCGGTCTCGGGGACTTTCCTGCCATCGACCCGGCCGAGGGCTATTATGTCGAGGCGGCCCGGGAAATGGTGGAGCTCGGGAATTATGTCGTTCCCTATCTCAACCACCAGATCTATTTCAGCAAACCGATCATGACCTTCTGGCTGATTGCCGGCTCCTATAACTTGTTCGGTTTGAGCGAGTGGGCGGCGCGGCTGCCCTATGCGATTCTCTCGACCCTGCTCGTAATCGGCTCATTCTGGACCGCAGCCGTCTTGAGCTCGAAGTTGAGCGCGGACAAGAGCCGCCAGGATGGCGGCTGCCGGGCCGGGCTCATCGCCGCCCTCAGTCTCGCCTGTGCCCCGCTCTTGCTTCTTGTATCCAGGACCTCGCCGGTGGATATCGCCTTTTCGGTCTTTCTCTGCCTGTCGGTGATGGCTACCGCCATTACCATGGCCGGCGCCTCGCGCTTCGCCTGGATCCTCATCTATGCCGGTCTCGGCCTGTCCATGCTCGCAAAGGGACCGGCGGCAATCCTGCTCTATGGTCTGGGCGCCCTCGGCTTCCTCGCTATCAGCCGCCCTTCCCCGGCAGCTCTTTTGGGTCTTCTGGGCAAGCTCAAAGTCCTGGCGGGTCTGCCGATCTTCCTGGCGGTGGTCCTTCCCTGGCACTATCTGGTTTATAAAGCCACTGACGGACTCTTCCTCAAGGTCTTTTTCCTCTACGAGAATGTCGCACGCTATGCCGGTCACACCAATATGGGCAAGATGTCCTGGTGGTTCTTCATTCCGACTATTCTTGCCGGTTTTTTCCCTTTCATCCTGCTCACTCCGGCTCTGGCAGGCGAGGCTCTCGGCCTTATCGGCAAGGGCAAGACCTCGGGATCCCCTGGCGGGCCGATGGAGAAGCTGCGCTTTCTTCTGGTCGAGCCGGCCAGGCAGATCGCCAGGGACAACCGCATCTGCGGTCTGGCTTTCCTCCTGGTCTTCAGCTTCACCACCTTCGTGTTTTTCAGCCTCTCCGGTACCAAGCTGATCACTTATATTCTCCCTGTGCTTGCACCGCTGGCGGTGCTGGTCGGGGTGCGTGTCGATTCGCTGCTTCGCGATGGAAGATCTTTCTGGCTGACCCTTCTCTCCGGATCTTTTCTTGTATTCGGCGTGGCCGGTGCCCTGGCGACAGTCGTGGCGGCTTTCCTGCTCAAGGGGATAAGCGTTTTCTGTTTGTCCGTCTGCCTGGCGGCTGCCTGCTTTCTTCTGTGCGGGGCTGTCTGGCAGTGGCGCCAGCAGCGTAGGGGGCGTCTCGAGTCCGCCGTCCGTGGACTTTTCGTCACTTATGTGGCGTCTCTGGCGGTGTTCGCCCCGGTGGGCTTCCACATCTTCGGCACCAGGCTGCAGGGCGATCTGCGGACCGTCTCGGTGGCTGCCAGCAAATTTATGGGACCGGTCTCGATGTATGGTGTGTTCATGCCAAGTGCCATGTTCTACGCGCGCAAGCCGATCAATACCTTTTTCGTGTTAAGTCAGGTCCGTCCTGACGATAGCTCCGCAGGCGAAGCGATTCTGATTCGCGATCTGGACCGCGGGCGTTTTGAAGAAGTCCAGGGACTGCGCCTGGAGGAGTTGGCCAGGGCCGGTGAATGGGGGCTTTACAGGGCTCCCGGCTACCGGGTCGATACGATCATGACCCTATCCGATGTTTTCGCCAATGACGAGCTTTTCGAAGCCCTGATGAAAGGCTCGTCTCCCACCGGTCCTCTGACCGTTCCGTATGCCCGGGGCAAAGCCGGTCTATCGAAAACTGTCCCGGCTGGTGTAAGCTTGGCTGGTAGCGAGGGTGGTAAATAGACTTGAGAGCTCACGGAAAAAGGAGAATATCGCTTCCGGCGCTTTTGTCTCTGATGACGGCTCTGCAGTTTTTGCCGGCGCAGGCGAAAAGCGCCTCCACGGCGGAGCAGGATAACAGGGACCTGAAAAATTTCCACCAGGTCAATGACTATCTCTATCGCGGCGGCATGCCCACGGTGGATGGTATCAGAAAGCTCAAGGAGCTAGGTGTCACAACTATCATCGACCTGCGCGACGACAAGCTGGATGCCGCCCTGGAGAGACATGTCAGTGTCGTAGAGGGTGTCAAGTATATCAATCTCCCTACCGGCGATGCCCCTCCGCGTCCGGAGAAGCTGGCTCGATTCCTCTATACCCTGGAGCAGGCTCGCCGGGACAACGAGCAGGGCAAGCCCGGCTCGGTCTTCGTCCACTGCCGCGCCGGTAGCGATCGCACCGGTCTCTATATTGCGGTCTGGCGCGTTCTCAACCAGGGCTGGCGACCGGAGCAGGCGATGCTGGAGATGCTACGATATGGCTTTCAGATTCACAAGCTCGATTTTTCGGCCGGTTCGGAAGCTGGCAGAATACTTGCTGAGAAGCGCCGATCTACAGGTAAGTGCTCATCGCAAGTAGCAGCGAAAGATTCCGGCGAGCAGGCGACCCGTTGATAGTATCGAATATGGTGATTCGCATATTTTGCGAGGAAAGGAGAGGAAAAATGGCAGGCAAGTTGGTTCGGTCCGGCAGGGGAGTCCAGGTTCTGGTGATGCTGGCGGTGGCGCCGGTTGTCCTGAGCGGCTGCGCTCAGCTGAAAACAGCCAACAGTTACGGCGAGAAAGCCAAAACGATCGTGGTGAAGTCCAATATGCAGCTGGTTCAGAATGCTGCCGAGGAGTATGCCAGGGACCATACCTATCTCTATCCCACTGCCGTGGACGATGACTTCAAGAGCTATTTCGAGAACGGCAATCCTCCGGCACACCTGGCAGGTCACGCGCCGACAAACCCCTTTACCGGCCAGGCCGAATGGCCTGTTCTGGGCAATGCCGTGGATCTTCTCCAGGCTCGCTCAGCTCCGCCGACGCCGCTCAAGCCCGGTGTCATCGAGTACAGCCCCCTCAATGAAGGCAAGAGTTATGCCATCAGGGCCGGTGACGAGCAGGGAATGGCCGTCGCCGGTGAAGGCACGAGCAAGACCCTGGTGATCTCCAGGGACAGCTACACCAAGCCCACTAAATAAGCTTCTTCCAGATCAAGCCGAGAGCAGCGAGCTAAGGGATTTACTGCCTTTGCCGTCTTTTTCGTCCTCGTCGTCGAGGATTTCGGCGCCGGGCTCGATGACATAGCCTTCCAGCCAGCCTTTGCAGTCGTGGATTGCTTTTCTCAGTTCCTTGGAGCTTCCTTCACCCAGGGCGAGGTCGCGGTAGACGGCCAGGAGCTGAAGGGTGCTCATCAGGCAGACATTCTTCTTGCCTGCATAATCGGTGAGCTCCTCTTCGGCGCTCTCGGAAGGATCTTTCGGCTCGCCTTCGGAGAGCTTGCCGACTATCAGGACGCCCTTGGGCTCGGTTCCCTTCTCGCACCAGTAGCGGGTCTGGGAAATCGATAGCTGACCGAGATGGCTGCGCTCGGCACTGGTCTTGGTCCAGATGATCCGGGCGATGGCGACACGGTCGTCGTCATGCTCGAGAAGGATCTCGTTCTTGTCTTCGTCCGACTGGGTGACTTTCCATCCGCACAGACCCAGGACCTGCTTGCACGCCTCGATGAGATCATCGCCTTCACTTGTGAGCAGAGTATTCCGAAGTCCTTTGGTGAGGGCAGTCTGACCTTCGATCTCTTTGATGCGAGACTCGGTCTTGCGGATCTGCTCGTTAAGCTCTTCGAGCTCTTTGTTGAGCCCCTTGAGCTCATCCGAGAAATACCGCTTGCACCAGTCAGGAACGTTTGTTGAAACCATTTTCTCCACCATCTTAGCCATACTCGTGTCGGTGCCGTTGGTGGCACTCGTTTCGACCCCTGGGGCTTCTTCCCTGGCGTCATCCGAATCTTCAATTATTCCAGCAAACTTCTCTAAAGTCTCGTTTTTCGATGCATTTTCTTCATCAGCTTCGCTCTCTTCCTCGTCGGGAGCGGCTTCCGGCTCTTCTTCGCTTTCTGCTTCTGCCGGCTCGGGCTCCTTGGCAGCTGCTTCCTCGGGCTCCTCGTCTTCAACTTCAGCCTTCTCTTCAGGCTCTTCTTCGGGTTCGCCTTCCTGTTTCTCCTCAGGTTTTTCTTCTTCGGCTGGCTCGGGAGCTTCTTTCTCTTCCTCTCTCTCAGCCTTCTCCTTCTCTTCGGCTTCCTCTTCTTCCCTGGCCGCTGCTTCGATCTGGGCTTTCTTGAGGGCTTCGTCGATCATAGCCTTGGAGGCGGCGATATCTTCGTGAAGAGGCTCGAGAAGGCTCTTCACCGATGCGGCGACTGGATCTTCGTCCTCGTCTTCCTCTTCGTCTTTGGCTTCAGGCTCCTGGGCTTCGGGTTTTTCGTCCTCGACCTCTTCATCCTCAATCTTCTCTTCAGGAGGCTCTTCTTCCTTGCTCTCTTCGCTTTCAGCCTCGATTCGCTCGGCCCCGGATTCAGATTCGGGCTCTACTTCGGGCTCTTTCTCTGGCTCCTCGTTCTCTGCCTCTTCTTCTTGTTCTTCTTCTTTCTCGTCCGTCTCGGCAGGCTCTTTCTCGGACTCTTCGCGCTTTCGTTTCGCTTCCGCTTCCATTTCGGCTTCTACTTTGGCCATGGCTTCGGCGCTGGGTATGTCGATCTCCTGGGTAGAGGAGAGGTCCCCGGACGGGAACGAGATATCCATGGATCCATCCTGAGACCGAGCCACGTTGATCTCTTCTTTCTTGATCTTGTCGGTGTCCACCGGGCTGAGATCACCGCCTTCCTCTGCGGGTTGCTCGATGACGAACCAGAACAGCGATACGCCTATCTTGAGGACGTCGCCATCGTTGATAGGCTCGGGGGTGGAGATCTGGTTGCCGTTCAAGAATGTGCCGTGTCTGCTCTTGGCGTCTTGAACGAGATATTTGCCATCTTCGAAAGTGAGAATGAAGTGGAATCGAGATATCGACTGGTCGCCGGAGATGACGATGTCATTGAGGTCGTCGCGCCCGACCCGGCAACGAGGAGTGGTAATCGGGATCTTTCGGTTCGAGACCAGGTCGACCAGATAAGCGGTTGGTGGGGAGGCTGTTTCGTTGTTTGCCATTTGCTCTTTAATTCGACTCCCGAATCAGATAAAGCTTGTTGACGTAGCCTGGGCGCTCTTTCTGCCGGACGGCAGTACGGGGCACAGTCGCGGACTTATCTGCCTCCTAAGAGCTGGCTCACGTGAAAAAACGCCACGAAGGACCATTCTCAGTACATCCTTAGATGTTCCACGAGCACACGAATATAAACCTTCCGCCCCGTTTTCGGTTCCTGTCGGGCTTTATCGGACAGCTATTCGACAACGAACCAGAAAAGCGATACACCGGCTTTTATCACGTCCCCATCATTGACCGGCAGAGGGCTTTCAATCTGATTGCCGTTCAAAAACGTTCCGTGGCGGCTGTTTGCGTCTCTGATCAGATAGCGGCCTTCTTCGAAAACTATCTCGAAATGGCTTCCGGAGATGGAGTTGTCGTCGGTGGTCACGATATCGTTGCTGTCGCTTCGACCGACAGTGCAGCGCGGAACCCGCACCGGGATCTTGCGGGCGCTTACAAGATTGACTATGAAGGCTGGAGGAGCTTCCGACTCGGTCACTTGATCACTCTTCTGGGTAACATGTAGATTTTACCTTCCCGAACATTTCTACTCAATTATCTTTATCGGACGTATTCTGACAACCGGGCTGTTCGCCCCCCTGCCCATACTGCTGTATGGCTGCCGCCACATTTAAGGAAGCCCGGCGGTGGTGGATGTACACTTGGGGTGTTTCCGTAGTAGCAAGCACGAATTGGAAGATGCCATGACTGAAAGCGAATCAACAGTGGGTACCGCCGAATCTTTCGTCGAATATCTCAAGGGTTTGGCCTGGTGCAAGCAAGGGGAGTCCATTCTGGTTGCGGTGCACAAAGCCACGCCGGAAATCATCGAGCACATGAAGGACCACGAAGTGAAGGTCTTCCCCGGGCGGATTGCCGTGAAAATGCAGAAGTCCGTGCTTTCGAATTTTCAGAACAAGTACGATGACGGTCAGCCATTGCCAGTGGTGCTTGTCTGGAAGCCGGAAGGTCTCGAGATCTGGTATCGCAAGGTCAAGCCGACGGAATTCCCTTACGATGCCTGGTCGGATAGCACCGCCGCCGCTTACGAGCAAGAGCGTGTTTTCGTGCCCACTTCCGAGCTCGCTGACGGCAGCGCTGCCGCGCACGCCGAGCTCGCTGCCGGCGCCAAAGCCTGTCCTTCCATGATGCCGTCTTACGAGTAAGTTCTGACAGTCTGCGAAAGAATCTCTTTGAAACGGGAAGCGCCCGCCAGTGCCTCTTCCGGGGTTGCCCCCGTGCTTACCAGGTGGCCCATCTTGCGTTTGCGCCGTGCTTCTTGCTTGCCGTAGATATAGACGTCAACAATCTCGGGGTGATCGCTGAGCGCGCTCAGGTCCAGCACCGGGTTGTCGGGCTCGGCGCCCTGATCGAGCCAGGTGTCACCGAGGAGATTGGCCATGCACCATGAGCGGTCATTGACCAGACCCGGATCGCCCAGAGGGACATCCATGATAATCCGGGCATGGGCATCGAACTGGCTCATATGACAGGCGTTGCGTGTGACATGACCGGAGTTGTGAGGGCGGGGCGCGAATTCATTGATATAGATTCGCCAGTCATCGCAAACGACACTACTCTCACCGGTTCGCGAGAGAAAGAATTCGGTGGTCAGAAGACCGCGAACGTCCAGGTGCTCTGCCGCTCTGATTGCCAGATCCGCAAGGGTCTCCTGGACGCTTGCCGGCAGCCTGGCCGGCACCAGGGTGAGATCGAGGATATGGTCTTCGTGGATGTTCTCGAATATTGGAAATGATACCGGCTTGCCTTCCGCCGGTCGCGCTACAATACAGCTCGCCTCCATGGCAATCTCGATGAATTCCTCTAGCTCTAGGGCGATCGAGTCTCTGCCTTCCCCTTCGAGCTCCGTCAAGTTTAGTTCCAGCTCGGCCCGGTTCGAGCAGAGATACTGGCCCTTTCCGTCATAGCCACCACGGGCGGTTTTGAGAACGCTCGGATAGAAGCACTGATCGAGTTTTCCCCGGAGATCCCCTGCGCTTTCGGCTGCGATAAAACGAGCATGAGGAAGATCGTTGTCCCTGAGAAATGTTTTTTCCTTTATCCGGTTCTGGGTGATCGCCAGAACATCAATCGAGGGCAAGATCGGCTTGAGCCCTGCTGCTGCTGCAAGGGGACCGACTTCGACATTCTCGAATTCGTAAGTGACCACGTCCACCGCCTCGAAAAAACGGCGCACGGAGGCCTGGTCATCGAAGGGAGCATTGAAGGAGGTGCGGGCACGTTTGACCGCCGGGGCTTCCCTGTCCGGGTCGTAGATCACCGGCTCGCCCCCCAGGGCAGCGACGCTTTCCGCGAGCATGGCGCCGAGTTGCCCGCCTCCCAGGATGCCTACCTTTTTCACTTCTTTCCCTCTTTCAAACGCTTCTGCACTTCGGCATTGCCGGCAAGAGCCTTCTCGCCGAGTTCGCTGATATAAGCGTCGAGTCTGTCTGCCAGGTCACCGTCCGTCAGGCTCAGGAGCCGGATAGCAAAGAGAGCGGCGTTGCGGGCGCCGGCCTCGCCCACGGCGAAGGTGGCGGTGGGCACCCCGGCAGGCATCTGGACAATTGAGAGGAGGCTGTCCAGTCCATTGAGCGCCCGTGATTTGACCGGCACGCCCAGCACCGGTAGTGGTGTCATTGACGAGACCATTCCCGGCAGGTGAGCGGCTCCACCGGCCCCGGCGATGATCGCCCGCAGCCCTCGCTCTCTTGCCGTGGTGGCATACTCGTACATGCGCTGTGGCGTTCTGTGGGCGCTGACCACCTCGATCTCGTAAGGCACGGCGAATACGACCAGGATCTCTTCGGCTGCCCCCATAGTCTCGTAGTCCGAAGCACTTCCCATGATTATGCCGACCAGAGGCTTTTCGCTCATGTTTCCTCAACCGCTCCTTAAGTACAGCGACCTAATTTTGTCATAGAAGCTGTCGAGTATAAAGGACCCGCAGGACCGGTCCGATGCCAAGCAGATATCGGCTCTAGAGCGGCGGATCCTGGTCTTTCGCAGCGTCTTCCGGAGCATCGAAAGGGCTTCTTGCGGGCTTGACGGGTTTATAGCGCGTACAATCAAGGCGCGCTCGCAGATCTTCGGCCATCTCGTTCAGGCGAAGAAGGTCTAGATTGCTCGGGTCGAGTCGGCCGGCCAGTTCGAGGGTGCCCGCTGTTCCCTTATCGTCAGTGTAGCCAGGTATGGACCAGTAGCCCGGGAAGTTGAGCTTACCGGTGGAAGAATCACAGGCTATCTTTGCGGCACCGAACGGGTGACCCTCGTCCAGCAGTGTCTCGGTGAGTACGATTTTTCCCAGTGCCTCGTCTCGCAGCATCTTCCCGACCCAGCGTCTGGCCCCGGGCAACTCGTCGATACTCTGATTCCTGTCTTGCAACGATCGGGAAAGCAGGCTGATCCGTCTTTCCGGTCCGCTAATCAGGTCTTTACTCAGATTCTGCCAGCGCTCCCCGTAGATGCGCTCGCGGCGCTCTGCCCGCCTGCTCGAGTCAAGAAGAGGAAAAATCACCGTCGGTCTCAAATATTCTTTCAAGTCCTCTCTGACCTGATCGAGGTCGTGTGGAGATTCTATTCTGGACAGCCGATTGTCGAGCTCGTCCTCAAGGCTCGCCAGATCTTCCTTCTCGGTTCGCTCTACCAGTTTTCCATCCACCCGCTTTCCTTCCAGCTGGTCGACAAGTTCAGCGGTCCTGCTAATCGACATTTTCGCCTGAAGAAATGCTCCCATAGACATGCCGCCGAGATCGAGGTTGTCTACAGGGCTTGGAACGTCAATTCTCCGGTCAGAATTGTACGGGTCATAGTGCCCGTCGAGCATCAAATCGCCGTCGACAATCAGGGCCGCGATCTGCTCGCGACGAGCTCGCAGCTCTTCGCCTGGCAGATTGTCCTGAGATGCCTTCCATGCATTTTCGCTTGTGTGCCAGACCAGGCCCGTTTGAAGACCTTTTTTATCCTCGGCTAGATCTCTCAGATTGTCTATCGACTCATGCATCGAATCGAAGCTTCGCTCGTGCCTGTCACGGCGATAGAGACCATCGAGCTCGATCTCAAACTTTGTCTCTGCTTTCCCATTCACCGTCTCCGGACCTTTCCAACTTATGGAGCCATCCATTCTTCATACCTCGGGCAGCGGCACCCGCGATTGTAGATTGGCTGTTTGACATATGAGTGACATACTCAGGAGACCCGCAGTAGATTGGAGACGGATCAATGAGGTATCGCGCATGAGCAGGTTCTTTGACTGGCGCGAAGGTTCTGATTTCTCGCCGTCGCGATCTATGAATGATATCGACAACTCCCTCTTCGATGGTCTCGATATGCAGAGCTACTGGAGCGCCACCAGCGATCGTTTTGATGACGATCTGGTGATTCTGCCGCCTGGACCCGGCACCGTCCACGAGGAGAACAACGCCACCAATATGATTCTCGATTTCTTCGGTCTGGAGCCCGGCGCCACTTACCTCAATAACGAGGATGTCACCTATGCTCCTTACTATGGCGATTCTCTCGATAGAGCCGTGGAGCCCGGAATCATAAGGCATGGACGACCGGCCGGTTCAAGACCATAGGAGGCTTTTGAATTGAAATTGTTGTATCCTCTGTCGAGTCAGCAAGCACGATGGACGAAGCCACCATATGTCAAACGATCTCAGCCGGCTCGAGACGGAGCAAGTCAACCAGAATACAGCCATGCTGGACTCGCTGCCCACCAGCGAGCTGGTCGCTACCCTGCACCGGGAAAATCACACGATTGCGGCGGCTGTTGATGAGGCGCTTCCTGCAATCGCCGGGGCTGTGGACGAGATTACCTCCCGATTCAAGGAAGGCGGCAGGCTCTACTATATCGGCGCCGGCACCAGCGGCAGGCTTGGAGTGCTGGATGCCAGCGAGTGTCCGCCGACATTCAGTGTCGCGCCGGAGCTCGTTCAGGGAATTATCGCCGGCGGGCGGGAGGCTCTGGTATCCTCCATCGAGGGCGCGGAAGACTCGAGAGAGGACGGAGCAAGCGACCTGAAGTCTGTCGGGTTGCGTCCAGTGGATACCGTAATTGGTATCGCATCCAGCGGCCGCACGCCTTATGTCATCGGTGCTCTCGACTATGCCCGGGAGATAGGGTCCTATGCCGTCGGTGTGGTAAATGTAAGCAAAGCCGAGCTGGAAGAGCATGCTGATTGCACGATCAAAGCCGTCACCGGTCCTGAGCCTATTTCCGGCTCGACGAGACTGAAAGCCGGAACGGCTCAGAAGATGATACTGAATATGATTACAAACTCGGTCATGATCAAGCTGGGCAAAGTTTACGGCAATTTGATGATCGATGTCCGGCCGACCAATTCCAAGCTCAAAGAAAGGGCGGTGCGTATTGTCATGGCCGCCACCGGTAGTGATGCCGACAAGGCCCGATCCATGCTCGAGCTGACCGGTTGGAAGCCGAAGAACGCTATCTTCGTCCAAAAAACGGGCCGATCGGCTCAAGACGCCGAGACTCTGCTGGCGGACGCCGGAGGTCATCTCAGAGAGGCTCTCAAATCTGCCGGAGCCGAGGCTTAGCAAGCACCATGCATGGTTCTGGCCAGGTGAGGAGCTGCCCAAATCGCATGTTACAGGCTTCGAGAATTTTTCCCGCAGCGGTACTGATCGTCTTGCTTTCTTCTTGCTCACCGGGGTCCCAGTCCGGAAAGATCGCGGAGTCAGAGCAAGCTCCTGCGGGGAGTTCGGGGACGAGCAAAAGTGAGAAGCATCGCAGCGGTCATCGCAAGCAGCCTCCGGCTTGCCGGTCTCGACATTGCCTGGCCGGTCGGCGGCTCTTGAAGCAGCGGAAATTCAAGCGGGCGGTGGATCAGTTCAAGCTGGAGCTCAATTCCAATCCGCGTTGCGCCTGGGCTTATTTCGGCATCGCCCGCGCTCACAGGCTGGTGAAGGAAGATGATAAGGCAATCGAGTACGCCAAGAGGGCACTGTCTTTCGAGCCGGATCTGGCGGAGGCTCACAGTTTGCTTGCCGGAATCTATTGCGAGCAAGAGCGTTTCGAGCTCGCTCTCGAGGAAGCCAACCAGGCCATCGAGTGCAAGCCCAAACTGGCTGAGCCTTACTACTATAGGGCTCACTCGGCATATTACATAAGCATCGTGGAATCAGGTCCTTCGCGGGCCAATGTCATGGCGGATTTGAACAGAGCGATTCGCTTGAATCCGAATCTCAAGAAGGCGTACGCCATGAAAGGCACCGTTCTGGCGTCCAGACACAAGATGAATGAAGCCATAGAATGTTTCACCATGGGTCTGGAAGTCGGTCCGGATGCCAACCTCTACTCCAAGCGCTCGGCAGCCTACTCATACCTCAACAGATACGACGAAGCGCTGGCTGACCTTGCTGAGTTTTCCAGGCTGGAGCCGGCTAACCCGGCTCCGTACAAGACCAGGGCCGGGATCGACAAGCAGCTCAACAGGTACGATCAGGCGCTGGTGGACTATGGCAAGGCGATCGAGCTGATGCCCGGGGACTATTCCAATTTTATGAGCCGCGCTCTGGTCTACGTTCATATGAAGAGGTACGAAGACGCTCTGCGAGACTACGGGCACATCATAGATGCCGTCAAGGACGATGACGAGGCTCTCCGCAAACGCTCCGAAGTCTACGTTCTTATGGGACGGCTCGAGGATGCCCTGGCGGATCTCGATCAGGCTCATGTGATCGATCCGGAGTCCAGCACGACGCTTTTCGCCCGGAGCAATCTTCTCGATAAGATGGGGAGGAAAGAGAGCGCCGAGCTGGATCGGCGACAGGCTAAAGAGTTGAGCGAGCGCGAGAAGATCGGCTTTTGAGGCTCGCGTCGCCATTCAACTCCAGGAGCCGTTTTTTGCTCTCTTCGAAAGTCGGGACATTGAAGATCTGCCGAATGGAGTCGCTGATCATGTCGGCCTTCATCGGCTGTTTCAATGCATAGGGATCGTTTGCGTCTTTGTAGTACTGAGTGGCGAAGACCTGTGGCTGGCCGGCGCTCTGCATCAGTCGATCGAAAGATGCGGCGCTCAGCCAGACTGCTTCTTTGTTTCCCTTCTGGGCTGCTGCCATGGCGAAAACGTGGGCGAGGGTGAAATCGGCGGGAGTATCGCCATGCTGCATGATCATGGCGGCATGGTAGAAATCGTCGGCAGAACGCAGTCGATTCTGGTTCATGAGCTCGATCACTCGTGCCCGATGCTCCCGGTCGTGCGAGGATATCTCGTCCCACTGCCCGGGCCGGGGGTTGTTCGCAGCATCCCGGCGCTCGGTCTGATCCTGCTCGAACACGCTGCAGGCTCGCTTGATTTAGTTCTCTGGAGCTTGATCCTGATTTCATCTAGCTGGAGAATACTAGATTCGTCTTATTGGCATGCGAAATTAGCAGCAAGAGCAGCTCCGCTCTTTGGACGATCGCCGGGCGCCGTACCTGGCTGTTACAGCAGTTTTATAAATGGCTCGTATTATCAGGGATGAGCTGGTAATCGGCTCCTCCCCTTATTTCGAGAGGCAAGGAAAATGACGGACGCATTCAGCGAAGTCAACTCGGTCGTCAATGATGTGCACGCAAACGGAGGCGAGTCTGGTGCAAGAATGCTCATGCAGCATATCAATGAGGCACGTGAAGATTTCAGCAAGCCGGGAGTCAACAAGGTCAGCAATGGCTTCGACAACTATATGAAGGTTGTTTCGGATGAGCTTGTACGCAGCGGCGTCCTGCCGGAGCTGTCGGTGGGCTGGGCAAAGGAGAATATCGATATTCTCGGGAACGGCACAGAGATCACCGATACCGATCTGAAGAAGTTTCAGCACTCTGCCGACAACGCGAACAATCCTGTCGATCAGCTCTTGATTAGAAGCCTGAACGATATGGCGCCTGATCTGAAAAACACCTCGGACGATCAACCCGGACGAGAGAGTCTCATTACTATGCAAGATCTCGATCAGCGTCTGGCCGGCTATCAAGATCAGCGCGATTTCGAATTGCCCGGGGGCAGCGGTCATGATCCGAATGCTCACCGTACCCAGGTTCTTCTGGAGAACGGCGGCAGATTATTCGACTATCTGGATGGCATACGGAACGACGGAGAACAGGACGGTCGAGTAAGCCGAAACGATCTCGTGACATTCAACGAGCGTGCAAAATCTGATCCCGGTTTCGCCAGGAAGTTTTCGCCGGAGCAGCTCGATGCGGTAAGAGAGCTGGAGCAGCGTTGGGATGACGAAGGACAATCAATTCGCACCGGTGGAATATTCACTCAATTCATGACCAGAGAATCCATAGCCAAAGGTATCGGCTTCCAGGATATTCCTGCTGAGACGATCATGCAACACACTTTCAGCCAGAAACCTCGAACCAATGAAGATGCACTGATCAATCCGCCGCGGGAAAATCGCAGGGCTATTAATGACTCCGAAGAGGCGGTACAGATCAATCCGCCTCCGGACAATCGTCGAGCGATTCATGATACTGAGAGACCCGGACCTTGCGATGCCCCCGGTCTTCCCGATCGACTGCTGAGAGATGCTACTCAACGAGTCGGAGAGGGGCCATACCAGGTGGCAGAGCGGCTTCTTCCTGGAGCATCCCACAGAGAGATCATGGAACTCACGAGAGCTCTGAAGAGAGACTTCCAGGAAAGGACCGGTGATCATTCGGACCGCATGGTAACGATGAAAGTCGGCGAGCGGTTTATCACTTCGGAGAACCTGGATAGAATCCTCAGTCAGAGTCCCGCATTGAGGCGGCGCCTGAGCACCTAATCCTGACAGGGGCTCTACTGACCAGCTCGTTTCATGGCTGCCAGCCGCTCGCGCTGGGCTGCCAGAAACTGGATGTTGGCGAAAGAGTTGCCGGAAGCGACTGCGACCAGGAAGCCATTCTCGTTGATTCTGGGTGGGGCTTCTCTTCCTATCTTTTCGAAGGCCTGCTTCAAGCTGGCGTCATCGCGCGGTACATTTTCGCCGCCGATACCGACTGTCTGTTGCATATTGAGGTTGCCGAATTCTTCGCCTCTGAATGTCACACCCGTTCCTTCGACTGTGTATTTGCCCTCGCGTTTTCCGCCTTGCTCTGTCCCGGGCTGAAAGCGAATCGGCAATACGCCGTTTGCTTCTGTCGTATGACCGTGAACTGTCGTGAATTTGTCGGGTCTGCCTGTTGCAGGATTGACGGATGAAAGCTCATGGTTGGCCTTCAGGAATTCGATGCTGACCGTATCGCCACCGGTGTTGGCTGCCGAGTGAACGATCTCGATTCCCCTTCCCTGCAATCTCTCGATAGCCCTGTTTGTCTCGACTGAATTTCTCGCCCATTCCCTGATAACCGGATCGACTTTCGGATCGCCGGCGACACCGGAGAGTCTCGTCAGGACATCTTTCTGGACGTCGGGATTGCCGATGTTTTGAGGAGTAATCTGGTTGTCTGGTGTAGAGCCAAGCAGTGCGTTGAGTTGGGTGAAGGTGAGGTCGCCGTTTCCCAGGCTGACGTTTATCACATCGCCTTTGCCCAGCTTCAGCTTGCCGCTGTCGATCATGTCGGCAATCCCGTTGAGGGATTTTGAAAAATCCGTTAACGAATCACCGGACAGATGCTGCTGCGCTCGAATGGCGTTGAATCCGTTTTTCTCCGCCAGCCTGGCGCTGAACTCACCGTGGGTGAAGCCTGTCTCACTGACCAGGGGAGTGCCCTGTTCGGTGGTTCCTGAGACTTTGTTGACTGGAATCTCGGTCCTTGTGCCGATCGTCAGCTTTTTTGTTTTCGGATCGGAGAAGAGCTCTGCGTCGTGTGGGCTTTTGAATTGATCGAGAAACAGGACGGTAGGTTTGTTCGGGTCGAGGTTCGTGGCATCTCCGAGGATCTCGAATGGTTCGGCGGGCTCACCGGCGGTTTTGTCTCCAGCCGTTTTGTCACCGGCGACCTTCTCTCCGGTCTCGGCAGCCTTTGCCTTGCCCTTCACGCCCCTGGTCAGGTCTTGTGCTCCGGTGTCCAGGGCGGCAAAGCCGGCAAGGGGGTCGTTCTGGCTGAAGTCGAGAACTCCGGGCTCGTTCCCGTCGCTAGCGGTGTCAGCATGCTGCGGTTGAAGGCCGCTCCGGTCGGACTTGAACAGCTCTATTCGATCGATATGTTGATGCCCCGTGTCGCCGGTCTCGGCGCGCTTCGGAGCAGACTCGATGCGAGATTCTCCAGCTTGTGTACTCATGTCCGGCTAGTAAGGTAAAGGAACGGCAATAGTAGAGTATCACCGTTGCGTTACGCGAACGTGACAGCCTCGAAGGAAAGCTGGCGTATTTGTCCCAGTTTGCCGTGCCTCGATATTAGAGGTGACAGTCAGAAATTCGTGCCCGGGCTGATGCTCGTCGATCCAGCGGGCGTGCAGAAGACCTCTGGTTTCGTCGGTGGATCGGTCTATTTTTGCGTTGTAATAGATTGATTTTCTATTTTCAGATGTCCTCGAATCGGCTACGCTGGAGAGTTAGCAGAGCTCTGTGACATCTAGTTGCCGAACGACCGTAAATTGAGCCTGCGGAGGTTAGTTTTGGACAAAACATGGAAGTCCATCGCAGGTGCAATGCGCAGGACCTTTCGCATTCTCGCCTGGGCTCTTTCGATCTCTCTAGTGATATCCGCCGGCTATCTCTGGTATCAGATCGTACCTCGAGTGACTGTCCACGCTGACGACGGCTCGGGAGCTCAGCGAGTGCTTCTCATCGGGAACAGCATCACTTACAATCATGATGTCCCGGGGCTTCTAGTCATGCTCGTGCGAGCCGGCCAGCCAGGCAAGAAGGTGAGCATTCATAGTTTCACCCGGGCTGGAGCAATTCTTGATGAGCTGCTTCAGGTCCAGGTCCTGAAAAGCGCTTTCGAAAAGAACTGGGACAAGATTATCATCCAGCCGGATTCCGGGTCGGGATTCGGAGGACCCAGTGTAGTATCCGGCGATCTCTCGCTTGCTATGAACGCTGCCAAGGTCGGCCCGCCCAGGTGTGCTGCCGTCATGACCTTTGCTGACAAAGCCTATTTCGCCTATCAATCGGTGATCAGTCAGTCATATCGTCGTGCCGGCAGGCAACTCGGGATGGAGGTGCTTCCTGTAGGCGATTATATGTTTTTCGCCCAGGAGCGCCTCCCCGAAATCGAATTCTACGACCCGGACGAGCATCACGAGAGCCGCGCTGGCTCGATGATCTATGCGCTGGCTGTCTACCGGATGATGTTCAGGGGCAGTCTCGACAGAGATCGCCTGCTCGAGGGCTTGAATGAGCCGGACAGGGCTCTGGTGGCAAAGCTATGGGATGTGCTCGACACATTCCAGGAAGTCGCTCCCTGCCGAGTGGAGTTCAGCGAAGAATCAGGGTGCGCCTGCATAGATCTAGCCGAGCTCTGGGCCTCCAACGGACAGCCTGGAGAGGCAGAGCGTCTCTCCGCCCGGAGACTGAATTATGTCAACCGGATTTTCCCAGAGCAGCAAAGTGTGCAGACCGGAACGGCCCTGCGTAATCTAGCCGAGGCTCAGTTGAGCTCCGGTGACCCGGAGAAGATCAAGCAGGGCTTGGAAAATGCTCGGAAAGCCTGGAAGATTCTATCTTCGCCCAGGCGAGAAGAACGCTGGCGGCTTGCCGATCTCGAGTCGGCGGTTTACAGGGCGGCATTCCGGCAGGAGATCGGACTTGCCGAAAGAGCTCTGGTAGAAGCGCCTGTGTATGGGGAAAATGCTTCTGGACAGACCGAAGTCTCTCGACTGGCTTCCAAGGTTAAGGAAGAGAGCTCCATATCCGGTATTACCGATGAGGATGTGAAAAAGCGTGCTGAGCTCAGAAGGCAGGTGGCCGAGCTGCTTATCGCTCTGCCTTCGGAGCGTACAGATGCTCTTCTTGGATCTCTCAACCACTGTCTCGAGGGGACTGGATTGAGAGTGGCGTTCGTTTCGGCGGAGAATCGATTCTATGTGGGTCGCATCGAGGGCAACCGCATCTCGGTGGGATATTCTGCCGGCAGGGCGAAGGGCAAATCCGGACAATGAGGGCATGTGTCATTGATTTATGGAAATTGGAGGCTTGCGCCTTTGGATAGAAAGGAAGCCCGGGACTTGCTGTCTGTAAAATTGAAGGAGTTGCAGGCCTTTCCTTACGCTACTTTCGTGTCCTGGATCGCATCCAGGCACGTGGAGGTGATTGAGATCGGCGGGCGCTCAGGCAGTCAGTACGTGATCGAGATAGTGGCCCAGTACGACGACCGGGAGGAAAAACGGATCAGGGTCATGGCTGCAATCGATGACGGCTCTATTCTTGATTCGCTTGTTCCGCTGTGCGACGATTTCGTCATCGATCCATTCTAAGAATCGGTTCGGCTGCTTGTTTATTCTCGCAACGAGTATCCATTACCGAGCCGAGCGAATTCATGGTGCTATCTCGAAAGAAAACGCTTTTCCTGAAGAGCGTGATCTTCTCCATTCCAGCGGGAGCTCCCGGGGGACTAAGATCATCGGATGTGGTCAGCGAATACAAGGATCTCGCGTTCACGAGACTTTCGTTCGTCTGTTTGACCAGGCTCCTCCAGTTGCACGAACCAGCTTCTTCCAGGATTCGGGCAGCGGTGACGCCATCGCCTTCATTCGTTGCTTCCACCAGTCTCCGGGAGGCATCGTCTAGATCAAATCTGTCGCTCATGGCAGAGCTCCTTTCAGTAGGGTCAGGGCGACGTTAATAGACTTAGTTGACACCAGGGTGACATGAGAAGCCGTCTCTTCGTGATCTCCGCAGCTCCTCAGTACCGGCGGTTCATCACGAGCTGACGGCAGCGACCGGACGAAGACGGGGCGAAGCTCATCCACTTGGATCTGGTATCCATTTGCACACACCCTGATCCACCGGACGACAGTTCACATAGGCGATGGACTCGCCCAGGTGATCCAGGCTCCAGCATTCGCCACCGCCGCCTGCAGTCTGGTAATGATAGTTTCGCCAGATCAGGTAGTCCGGTTTGCCGGGCATGTTCTGGTAGACCCAGCCCGAGAGTTTCAGCCGCAGGCAAGTCGGCGAGCTGCAGGGTTTCCAGTTCCCTTTGCCGTAAACAGGAACAGCCTGAGATAGAAAGACCAGCATTGCCGCTAGAGTTGCAAGAATTTCGAGTCTGGTTTTCACTGCAGCCTTTGCGATTCGTTGGCTGAATATGATACCTGATCTGGTTTTACTCTCGAGAGCCATGCAAGTGCCGCCGCTATGCCTGGATCATTGCTGTCGCCCAGGGGGACTGAGTTCTGCTTGACCGAGACATCCGGCTCGATCCCTTCGGGATAGCTCTCGCCTTTGCGATCCTGCTCGATGGAAGTGGTGAGATACAACCCGGCACCGTCGGGTAGCTTGAAGGTTTCGTTGGCCGTGGAAAGACCGCCGGTGTGCTCTCCGAAAAAACGAGTCCGGGGACGACCTTTGAAAGAAATCGCCACAGCCTCCCCGGAGCTCAGTGTGGTTCTGTCTATCAAGACTGCCACAGGAGCCGGTGGTAGATCGGCGAGACTTCCGGGCAACGTGATATTGGCACTTTTTCCGATGGGCGGAATCACGCCGGCAGTGCCATTCTCATAGAACCAGGGGACAGCGAGCTCGGCATACTTGAAAGAGCCCAGTGTTCCCTGTCCGAGAAGCGGTCCGATACCCACCAGCATGGGCCACATATTTCCACCTGTATTGCCGCGAAGGTCGACGATCCATCCAGCCGGTCTCGCCCGGCTCATGGAAGAGAGCTTGCTCTGAATATCCCGGGCGAAATCTATTGCTGCCTTCGAGTTGTTGTCGCCGCTGAATCCCGAGACGGCAATAAATCCGAATTTGCGGCCGTCCTTTTCGAGCAAGACGTCTGATTTGACCCGTGGAAGCGGGTTTGAACAGTTTGTTTGCGCGGACTTCGATGCCCTTACCATCTTTCCGTCTTTGCCCAGTAAGAAACTGTGGTTGTCTCCAAGCTGCTCGAGAGCGTAGTTGATGGCCGGATAAGTGTCGGCGGTGGTCCGGGCGCCGGCTGCCATCGCTGCGGCTTTGCTCCGTACGGAGCTCCAGTTAACCGCTGAGGTCCTGAGTGCCCTTGTCTGGATCAGGTCCAGGGTGCTGCGCAGATATACCGGTGGATTCGTCGAGCCTCTCATATCGCCACAAGCTCCTGCTGTTATCGAAATGGTCAGCAGCCAGACCAGGGTCGAGACCAGGACTTTCTTTCTGGATTCGGAAGTTCTGAACATTCAGTGCTTGAAGCAGCGCTGGCCGGTGAGCAGCATGGTGATTCCGTGGCTGGCGGCCGCTTCGACGACTTCTTTGTCTTTGATGCTTCCGCCGGGCTGAACGATGACACTGATGCCTGCCTCCGCCGCCGCTTCGATATTGTCGGTGGCGGGGAAGAAGGCGTCGCTTGCCAGAACCGCGCCCCGGGCAGCTTCGCCGGCTTGCGCCAGGGCGATCTTGACGCTGGCGATGCGGCTTGTCTGCCCGATGCCGAAGCCCAGGGACTTGCCGTCTCTGGCGATGAAGATGGCATTGCTGGTTAGATGCTTGACCACATTCCAGGCGAAGGCTACATCTTCATCCAGGCTCTCGATACGCTTGCCGGCGGCGAGCTCGAAAGCGCTGGCTTTCACCGGGGGCTCGTCGGCTTTCTCGATGATCCAGCCGAAATCTTGCAAGTCTCTCAACTTCCAGCTCTGGGCCGTATAACGGCTCAGAACGTCGGGTTTGTACCGGAGCACCCGGACATTTTTCTTCTTGAGGAGCTTGTCCAGCGCTTCGGCAGTATATGCCGGAGCGGCGACGATCTCCACGAAGCCTTTGGTCATCTCGTCTACGATCGCTCCGGTGACTTCGCCGGTGAAACCGAAGATACCGCCGAAAGCCGAGATCGGATCGGTGCTCAGGGCTTTGTCGAAAGCTTCCAGCAGAGTCTTGCCCTGGGCGATGCCGCAGGGGTTGTTGTGCTTGATGATGCAGACGCCCGGGTCTTTCAGCTCTTTCAAGAAAGTGGTGAGAGCGAAAGTGTCCACCAGATTATTGGAGGACATCTCTTTGCCCTGGAGCTGCTCGAAAGGCGGGAAGTCGGAGCCCCGGCCATTGCCCTCGCCCGGGGCGGAGTACCAGATCGCCGACTGGTGCGGGTTCTCGCCGTAACGCAGGGACTGGTATTGCTTGAGGTTGAGATTGAGGCTTTCGGGCAGTCTGGACTTGGGCGCCTCCGGCTCGGCGGCGGCGACATTGCCCGCCAGGTACGCACTGATGGCGGTGTCATAAGAGCGGGTCCGCTCGAAGGCGGCAAGCGCGAGCTTGCGGCGGAAGTCTTTTGTGGACTTACCCTTGTTCTCTTTCAAGTGGGCGAGAACACACTCATACTGGGCGGGATCGCAGATGATCATGACCCGATCGAAATTCTTGGCGGCGGCTCGCAGCAGGGTGACGCCACCGATGTCGATCTCTTCGATCATCTTCGGCTCTGGCAGTCCTTCGTCCAGCTTTTTCTCGAAAGGATAGAGATTGCAGATGAGGATATCGATCTCGGGAAGGGAGAGATCTTTGAGACAGGCCCGGTCGGCGTCGGTGTCTCGCGAGAGAATTCCGGCGAAGACATGGGGGTGAAGAGTCTTGACACGACCGCCGAGGATTTCGGGAAAGCCGGTCAGATCTTCGACCTTGCCGCAGGGGATTTGCTTCTCGGAAAGAAATTTCGCCGTGCTTGTCGTGGCGACGAATTCGAAACTGCCTGCCGAAGCCAGCCCTTTCGCGAATTCTTCCAGTCCGGTTTTGTCCGACACGCTCACTAAGACCGTTGCCATTTCGTTTCTCCTTTCTACAGATCGAACTCCCTTTCTGCTCCCGGTGCACCTTTGACCGTGAGCGCCGCTTTTTTGCCGCTGCTAATCTCGCCTACCGGTCGAGCCTCGAAGCCCGACTGGTCGAAGACCCTCAGAATCGTCTCGACATTTTCCGGGGCCGCCATCAGGCAGAGCCCCATGCCCATATTGAAGGTCCGGTACATCTCCCGGGCGGGCACGGACCCGGCTATCTCCGCCAGCGCCGGGGGCACCGGGAGATGGTCCTCGATGGTATAGCCGAGACTGTCGTTCGGTCTGGTGACATTGGTCCAACCACCACCGGTGATATGAGCCAGGGCTTTTATGGTACCGGGATATTCACTGAAGAGGCGTACTACAGGAGCGACATAGATATGGGTCGGGATGAGCAGGTCGTCGCGCAGTGGATTGTCCGCGCCGATGATCTTGCGGGCAAGCGACAGACCATTGCTGTGGATTCCGCTCGATGCAACGCCGATCAGGATGTCTCCTTTTGCCAGACCATCCCCGGTGATCAGCGACTCCCGGGTCACCGTCCCCATGGCGAAGCCCGCCAGGTCGAAATGACCGTGGTCGTAGAGATCAGGCAGCTCGGCGGTCTCGCCGCCGACAAGAAGCATGCCTGCCAGATCGCAGCCTTTGATGATCCCGGAAAGGAGGCTGTCCGAGACCCGGTCGTCCAGGGCGCCGGTGGCATAGTAGTCGAGGAAAGCCACGGGCTTGGCGCCGACACAGATGAGGTCGTTGGCGCACATGGCGACGAGATCGATACCGATTCCTTCGAAGTTGTTTTTCTCCAGAGCGAGGAGGAGCTTGGTGCCGACACCGTCGGTGGTCATGGCGACGCCCTGATTCTCGCTCACCGGATAGACGCTGGCATAGCCGCCGGAGGCGTGCCAGAGTCGCTCATGACCCTTTCGTCTGGCCGAGACTTTCAGGCGGGTGACGAAGGACTCCGCTTTGTGTATGTCTACACCGGCTTCCGCATAAGATCTGGGGTCCTTATTCATTGCGTAGCGCTCCTCACATAGACTCGGCAAGTTTGCAGGCGTTTCTTAAGATCGCCAGGCCATGCGGAGCCGGGCTTTTCTTTTCGTAATCCCTGTCCCGGGCTTTCATTCCGGTCCAGTCCGGGTGCTGGCTCCAGCGCACGAAAGCCTCGGGGTGAGGCATCATACCGAGGATGGTGCCGGCTTCGTTTTGCAGGGCGGCAATTCGATCCTGACTGCCGTTGATATCTTCGGCATAGTGCAGGCAGGAAAGCCGCCGGACCAACTCTATCGAGTTTTTCTTGGCGCTGATTCTTCCTTCGCCGTGCCTGACGGGCAGGGCGATTTCGCTGAGCCCTGCCAGATAGCCGCTTGCCTTTTCGGGCTCGACCTCGAGCCCGACCCATCTATTTATAAAACGACCGGAGCTGTTCTTGAGCAGGCTGACATAGCGAGCCCGGGCGTCATCGACCCGGGTGGGCAGGAGCCCCATCTGCACCAGGGCCTGGAAGCCGTTGCAGATGCCCATGACGAGCCGTCCCCGGTCCATATAGCGGTGAAGGCTCTCTTTCAGTCCGTGCATTATCTTGATGGCCAGAACCCGACCGCTGGCGATCTCGTCCCCGAAGGAGAAGCCTCCGGGGAGCACCAGGAGCGACGCTTCGTCCAGACGAGCCGGATTCTCGAGCAGTCTCGATATATGAATAGTCTCGGCGTCGAAGCCCGCCAGATCCAGAGCGAAGCGGGTCTCATCCTCGCAATTGATCCCGTCCCCGGATAGAACAAGTGCCCGCGGCTTCATTAGAGTGCCCTCCCGTCGACGCCGGTTATCGGCAGAGGTCTCGTCCAGGCCTCAAGAAGTCTGGATGCCGGAACCTCGAAGCCGGTATCGCCTGTAGTGACCTTCAAAATCGGCTCGTCGATCACTTTGCCGAGCTCGAATATCTCGATACCGGCATCGGCGAAGCCGAGCTTCTCGAATCGATCTTTGCCGGCAGCAGGGATGGAGACAAGCAGTCGGCTCGGTCCTTCGGCAAAGAAGAGGAATTCCGGATCTTGCCCGCTTCGCGAAAGCAGCGGACCGAGATCGATCTCGGCACCGACCCTGCTGCCCAGCACCTTCTCGGCGAGGGCGACGAGCAGACCGCCTTCGCTCAGGTCGTGGGCGGAATGCAGGAGCTCGTCTCTGACTGCTTCGTGGATCTTCCGGTAAAGCAGAGGCGCTGCTTTGCTGTCGAAAGCGGCGAGCTGTCGGTCGCGCTTGCCGTAGAGCATGCTGTAGTGGCTGCCGGTGAGGGACTGGCTGCCGCAGCTCAACAGGTAGATCAGATCTCCCGGTACTTTGAGATTGCTCGAGAGGGCCTTTTCGCTGTCCTCTATTCGGCCCATGGCTGAAATCAATAGAGTCGGCGGAATCGAAAGACGTACCTGACCGTCGTCGAAGTCGTTTTTCATACTGTCCTTGCCCGAGATGAGCGGGGTCTTGAAAGCCAGGCAGGCGTCGAAGAGTCCCTGGCAAGTGCGGACCAGTTGTCCGAGCTTATAGGATCCATCAGGATTGCCTGCGGATTGAACCGGATCGGGCCAGCAGAAATTATCCAGGAGGCTTATGGTATCAGGGTCGGCGCCGGCGCAGACGGCGTTTCTTACCGCCTCGTCCACGGCAAAAGCAGCCATCGAATAGGGGTCGTATTCGCTCCACTGCGGTGCCAGACCGTTCGAGACGACAAGACCTTCGGGCCGTTCATAAAGAGGCTTGATCACCGCCGCGTCGCAGGGGGCTTTCTGATCGGGTCCCATGAGCGGCTTGATGACGCTGCGTCCCTGTACTTCGTGGTCGTATTGCCTGATGATCCGCTCCCGGCTGGCGATGTTCTCATGGCCGAGAAGCGCCAGCAGAGCTTCTTCGTGTCCGGGCGTGCTGCCCGGGGCGGCGCTCAGCTCCGGGGCTTGCCAGGCGGCTCTCAGGGAGAGGACGGGGTTGTCGTCATGGAGAAAATCGAGAGAGAGACTGGCCACCACCCGGTTACCACGCTTGATGGTAAAACTGCCGCTGTCGTCGAACTCGCCTATATCCACCGCTTCCACCCCGTAGCTCGAGGCCAGGTCGATGAGCTCGTCGGGCTGGTCAGTGGACATGGTCATGCGTTCTTGAGACTCGGATACGACGATTTCCCAGTCGGCAAGACCCGGGTATTTGAGAGGTACTTTCGCCAGATCGATAGTGGCACCGCCGGTCAGGTTGGCCATCTCGCCAACGGAGGAGGAAAGCCCGCCGGCGCCATTGTCGGTGATACCGGTGAGCAGCCCGCGGTCGCGAGCCTCGATGACGAAGTCAATGAGGCGCTTCTGCGTAAAAGGATCGCCTATCTGCACGGCTGTCACCGGAGAGCCTTCGTGCAGAGCTTCCGAGGAGAAGGTGGCTCCATGAATGCCGTCCTTGCCCACCCGACCCCCGGCGACTACTACCCGGTCGCCTTTTTTCGTATGCTTGGCGATCATATCGACATTGTCGCGTTCGATCGGGAGGAGACCGCCGGTGCCGCAGAAGACCAGGGGCTTGCCCCGGTAGCGGTCGTCGAAATAGACGGCCCCGTTGACCGTGGGGATGCCGCTCTTGTTGCCACCGTCTTCGACACCATGACGAACATCCCGGGGAATCGTCTCCGGCGGCAGGAGCTTCGGCCTCATGGCCAGCTCTTGCGAATCGGGAGAAGCGAAACAGAAGACATCGGTGTTGAAAATAGGCCTGGCGCCGAGACCGGTGCCGAGAATATCGCGATTCACTCCCAGGATTCCAGTAAGGGCTCCGCCGAAAGGCTCCAGGGCGGAAGGCGAGTTGTGGGTCTCGACTTTGAAGCAGACAGCCCAGTCATCGGTCCAGCGCACCACCCCCGAGTTGTCCTCGAAGACCGAGAGCAGGTCCGGGCGCTCTTCTTTCAGTCTGGCTGTGGCGCCCTTTATAAATGTCTTGTAGAGGCTCTTCACGAAACGATTGTGCTCCGGCGCATCCGGACCGGAGGTGGAGAGCTTCTCGGAGTATTCGATCTCGGCATTGAAAATTTTGTGCTTGCAGTGCTCGGACCAGGTCTGGGCGATGATCTCCAGCTCCACGTCGGTGGGCGCATCGGGAAGCCCGATGTCCTCGCGAGCCAATTTGCGGCTCTCGTCCTCGAAGTGCTCTTTGACACAGAGCATCTCGCCGAGGCTGAGAGCCAGGAGCCGCTCCCGGCTGAGGGCGAGCAATCCGTCGTCGTCCAGCTCCAGGTCGATCTCCTCCGGGGGCGCCGGGCGCTTCAGCTTCACCCGGGGAAAAGAGAGAATAGTGGCGGCGCTCGCCAGGGGCGCAATCTCGAAAGTCTCGACAAGAGGGTGGAAAAGACGATAGCGAGCGCTCTCGAAGATGATATCTTGCTCTTCCTGATCGTCGAACAGATAGAACGAGCCGGAAGCGACTCTCACGGACCCGCGGGGCATGCCGGTAAGGGCCAGGGCTTCTGCGACGGTGTGGGCGAGGTTGTCGGTGACGCCGGGGTGGAATTGTTTCTGGGCGAAATAAACATGGCCTTCTTTTTTCCAGGAGACAAGAAGCTCCTTCAGATCGGCGCCGCCGGTTAGACGGCCTTCCTGGTAGGAGGCGTCCACCAGGACTTCGTTGAGAGCTTGCTCGAGCTTGACCAGATCTGTGTCCCGGGGACAGTCGAGCCAGTAAGCAGGGTGCCGGTCGGCTCCCGGAGCCAGGACGAGAAAGAGGAGCGTGATTCTTGATTCCTCTCTGTCTCCGGCTCTGGCTCCGTCTCTGTCTGACTGCGCGTGCTCTATGGTGCGGTCGCTCGCTTTCCGGCTCATGGTCTGGCGGTCTCCTTGGCTGTTAGCTTGATGCCCGAGCGCGCGATCTGCTCGAGGACGGCGGGATAGAGGGCGTGCTCCACCGACAGCCCCCGGGCGCTGAAGCTCTCCAGGGTATCGTCCGGAAAGCGAGGGAAAGGCTCCTGGGCGAGGATCGGTCCGTGATCGACTTTCTCATCTACTAAGTGCACAGTCACCCCCGATACTTTCACCCCATATTCGAAGGCGTCTCTGTAAGCATGGGTGCCGGGGAAAGCCGGGAGCAGAGAGGGGTGAATATTGATCACTTTGAAATAACCCCGGTCATCGTGAAAAGCCTTGAGGAAGTGCGGGCTGAGCACGCGCATATAGCCGGCCAGCACCACATAGTCGATCTGGTACTGGCGAAGGTGCTCGAGAATTTTGTCCTCGTGCTCGCGTCTCTTGAGGGTCTTGTGACTGAGAGCGAAAGTCTTGATGTCGTGCCGGGAGGCGAGATCGAGAGCGGGCGCATCGGGGTCGTTGCTCACCACCACTTCGATACTGGCATTGAGCCGGCCGTCTTCCACCGCCTGGATTATGGCATTCAGATTGGAGCCCCTGCCCGAGACGAAAATAGCTATTTTGATTGGCATCGGGCTATTACCCTCCCGGCTATGTCCCGCCTGTAGTCCATGTCTTCGAATTTGATCCGGGTGAGATTGTCATAGGCTGTTCGGGCCGCGGCTTCGATGCTCTCGCCCAGTCCGGTTACCGAGAGCACACGGCCGCCGTTGGTTACCAGGGTGTCGCCGTCGAGAGCGGTGCCGGCCTGGAAGAGAATGGCGTCTTCGTCGAGAGAGCCAGTCTCGATGGGCTTGCCTTTTGACGAGCCCGCCGGGTAAGACCGGGCCGCTGCCACCACGCAGCAGCTATGGCGGCTGTCCCATTCCAGCTCGATTTCGTCGAGGGTGCCCTCGGCGCAGGCGAAAAGCGCCGGCACCAGATCGCCTTTCAATCTGGGAAGAAATGCCTGGGTCTCGGGATCGCCGAAGCGAGCATTGAACTCGAGGGTATAAGGCTTGCCGTCCTCGATGAGGATACCGACGAAAAGAACACCTTTGTATTCGAGTTTGCCTGTAGCCAGAGCCAGACGGATGGGCTCGATGATATCGCTCTTGATGGCATCGCGATAACGGTCATAAGCCGGCACCGGGCTGTATGCTCCCATGCCGCCGGTGTTGGGACCGGCATCCTTGTCGAATCGACGTTTGTGATCCTGGCAGGGGACGAGCTCCAGGATAGACTTGCCGTCACAGAGCAGGAAGAGCGACAGCTCTTCGCCTTCGAGCCTGTCCTCGATGAGGACACGGTCACCGGCCTCGCCGAAAGCGCGCTCGTCGAATATTTGAGCCAGGGCGCTCTCGACCTCCGCTATGGTATCGCAAACGGTGACGCCCTTGCCGAAAGCGAGACCGTCGGCTTTCACCACCCGGGCACGTTTGTTCTTGCGGGCGTATTCCAGAGCGTCCGCTTTGTTGTCGAAAACACCGTAGGTTGCGGTTGCCACGCCCATCTCGGTCATTTTCTCTTTGGCGTAGGCTTTACTGGACTCGAGCCGGGCGGCGGCGGCCCTGGGACCGAAACATTTCAGGCCGCGCTGTTCCAAAAAATCGACAATGCCGTCGGCAAGAGGATTGTCCGGACCGATCACGACCAGGTCGACTTCTTTCGAGAGGGCGAAATCGGCAATCTCATCGAAAGCGCTCACGGCGACAGGGACATTCTCATTGCCCGCAAGAGTTGCGGTGCCGCCATTGCCCGGGGCGCAATAGAGCCGGCTTACAGAAGGGCTCGAGGCGATCTTCCAGGCCAGGGCATGCTCCCTGCCGCCGCCCCCTACGATCATGATGGTTTTTTTCGAGTCGCTCATGCTCCGGTCCTTTCATTCTCCAGCTCAGTAAGGCTGGTTACCAGGCTGTCCAGATCCCCGGCGCCAGCAAAGACCTCGCTGCCTTTCAGGGTATTGGCCAGGACCGGATAGAGCCTGTCCACCAGCTCTTTCTCTTCTTTCGAGAGAGGCTGCGGGCTCTGACCCAGGTCCTTCAGGCAGCGCTCTTTGAATGAGCGCTCCGGTGATTTTTTCGCCAGCTTCTTAGCTTCCCGCACAGCCAGCTCCCAGGGTGTACCTTTATAGAGACGGCGGACCAGCTCTTTGGAAAGATGCTTGCCTTTATAAATCAGACGCAGCTCATCCGGACCGATGCTGTCTGCCAGAAGCAGCCTGGTGCTGCCGTCCTGGCCGTGCTCGGCGACGAATTCGAATTTGCCGTCCCAGAGCTCGATGTTGCAGGAAGCGAAAATATGATGCAGAGCAAGAGCCAGGTCCCAGGTCAGCTCCAGAAGAGCCTCGAAGCTCTCCGGGCAGAGCGCCGACATCTGGGCGGCTTCCTGATATTGAAGGTGTCTGTCGGAGGGCTCCAGCTTCGTGAAAAACTCTATGACCGGGCGATCGAACCATTGTCCGGGCTCAGGTCTTTGCGCCAGCCCAAGGCTCAGGGCATAATCCGGATCGGTTTCGAGCCGCTCTATGAGCGAGCTTCCCTCGGGCATGCCGAAGCGGAATACTACCTCCAGAGGCACCAGGCGCCTGAGGGGGCGTCTTTCCGGGAGTTGCGGGTAGAAATAGAGATCCCGCCCGGCGACTATCCGGTGCTCAGGGTTGAGGACCTCGGCTTCTAGCACTTCCATGAAGAGGGCGCCTGACTCTTCGCGGATAGCCTTGAAGTGATGCTCCAGACCATTTTTCACCAGGGCTTTCATGACCGGATGGGCGAGACGGCTTGCGAGAAATTCCTGGTTTATCTGTTTGTTTTCGCTATCCCTAGATAGCTCCTGCCAGAATTCCGGTCGTGCCAGGGTATCGAAGAAATGGGCGCCGAGAAGCGCCAGGGACCGGCCTTTGCCGGCTATGGTGTCGGGCATCTTGCCCCAGTCGAAGATGGAATAGTCGTCGGTGAACTCGAACCAGAGCAGACCGCCTTCACCCGGCGTCTGCCAGAGCCTCTTGACCGAACCCTCATAAACCAGCTTTCTGGTATCTGCTTTATCGAGGTTGACCAAGATTCGCCTCCGTGATTGTTGTTTCGGTCGGCACCGCATATGATGCCTAGCAGGACGACTGCTTCACCTGCTCCTTTCTGTCGAGAAGCCTCTGTTTCTCGAAGTTGAGACCCTCGTCCACGCTGGTGGGATACTCGCCGGTCAGGCAGCCGGTGCAGAGGGATTCTTCCTCCAGGGCCTGCTTGAGACCTTCGAGGCTCTGATAGACGACTCTGTCCGCCCCCAGCTCCCGGGCTATGGATTCTTCGTCATGACCGTGGGCCACCAGCTCGCTCGGGCTGGGGAAGTCGATGCCATAAAAACAAGGATGCGCAATGGGAGGACAGGTGGAGACCAGGGTGATCTCTTTCGCTCCGGACTGGCGCACGAGCCTGACCAGCTGCTTGGCGGTATTGCCGCGCACGATGGAGTCGTCCACGATCAGGCAGCGCTTGTCCCTGAATTCGCCCTCGATAGGGAAGAGCTTGCGGCGAATCGCTTCCTGGCGCGAGTGCTGATCGTCCAGGATGAAAGTGCGATTGACATAGCGATTTTTTATGAGTAGCTCGCGGAAAGGCAGGTTCAGAGCCTCGGCAAGAGCGATGGCGGAAGCCCGGCTGGTCTCGGGCACCGGCACGACGATATCGGCTTCGATACCAGCTTGCTTGACCTGCTCGGCAAGCAGGAGCCCCAGGCGGAAGCGTGATTCGTAGACCGAGGTGTCGGAGAACTCGGACTCGACCCGGGCGAAATAAACCCATTCGAACATGCAGGGCGAGTTGGAGCGTTTCTCGATCACCTGACGCGCCACCTCGCCTTCGGCGGTGATATAGACCGCCTCACCGGCACCGACCTCGGTGATATCGTTGTAGCCGAGAAAACGCAGGGCGACGCTCTCGCTGCCCAGGGCATAAGTCTGCTCTTTGTCGGGCGAGATGCGGGAGCCGAATACCAGAGGTCTGATGCCATTTGGATCGCGGAAGCCGAATATGTCTCCGCCGGCGGTGATGCCCACCACCGAATAGCTGCCCACCAGGGTTTTCATCAGCCTGCCCAGGGCCTCGAAAAGACTCCCGGGACCGACCTGCTCGACGCCGTCGAGATAATCGCTGAGCAATCTCATGATCAGCTCCGAGTCGGATGCCACGCGCTTGTTGAGGGCGGCAGGCGATGCCAGCCACTGGTCGCGCAGAGAATAGAAATTGACTATATTGCCGTTGTGGGCGAGCCCAATCCCCCGATCGAAATCCAGAAAAGGCTGGAGGAGGTTAGGGTTGTTCTTGCCTACAGTGGCATAGCGAGCGTGCCCGATGGCGGCCTTGCCCTTGAGATTCTTGAAAGTGCGCTCTGAAAAGACGTTGTCTATCAGCCCCGAGCCTTTATGGATGTGAAATCCCGGGGGGTCTTTGTCATCTACAGTGAGGATCCCGGCGCCATCCTGACCACGGTGCTGGAGGTTCATCAGGCCGAAAAAAGCTTCATAAGCAGAATCTGCCGTGCCTGAAATAGCAATGATGCCGCACATCCCGAACTGGGCCCCGCGAAGCTTTATTCAACGGCTTTAGCTTACGCCCTTGCGCCGCCAATTGAAAGGGCGACGGGACTATATGCAGTGTTTCTTATCAATATCTCTTGATATTCGGTCTGCGACTATCAAGGACGAATGACCGCCCGTCTCGATCAGCTCCAGGAATCGAAACCCCGAGCCGGCCAGCATGGTCTGGTACTCTGCCAGGGTGCGCTCGCAGCCGCCCAGCACGACCATCATATTGAGATCGAGCCAGTGGGCGAAAAGCTCGGACTCCCGGACGATGCAATCCAGGACCGTCTCGATGATCAACAGCCGTCCCCCGGGGCTCATGGCTTCATGGATGTTTTCCAGAATGGTCTTGCACCGAAGGTCGTCCCAGTCGTGAATAATGTGTTTCATAATGTAGAGATCGCCGCCTGCCGGAGCGCTTTCCAGAAAGCTCCCGGTGACCGTCTCCATCCGTCCGCCGATTGCGCCATCGAGCTCTTTTCCTGTTTCACTTCCCGACTGCAGGCCCTGGGGCAGATCGAAGAGGACCCCCCGGCTTCCTGGATTGGCGGCCAGGATGCGTGTGAGAAGCAGCCCCTGACCGCCCCCGACGTCGACAATCTTCTTGTGAGCGTTGAAGTCATAGGCGGATACTATGTGCTCGGCTGCGTTGATAGAGCTTCTTGTCATGGCTTCATTGAACCGCTCGAGCTGATCCTGGTTTTCCGGTCTGGCCAGGTAATCCCAGAAAGATTCTCCCAGGGACCGTTCGGCACTGGGCTTGCCGGTGCGGATGCTGTCGGCGGCCTGCCCCCAGGGAAGCCAGTGGCAGAGGTCGGCGAAAGTAGCAGCCATGTGTGCCTGGCTTCCCCGGACATCGCTTCGGAGGAAATAGCCAATCTCGCTGAGGCTGTATCGTCCCTGCTCGTCTTTGTCGAAAATCCCGCTTGTGGAAAGCGCTCTCAAGGTTCGCTCCAGCGATCCGGCATCCAGCGTCAGTCTCTCGGCCAGCTCTGCGGCCGTCAGGGAGCTGTCGCCGAGGCAGTCCGCTATGCCCAGGCGCGCGCAGACCGAGATCATTTGAGCCACGAAATGTCCACTGATCATGCGGCTCAACTGAAGCTGGGCTTCACGGCTCATTCGTGCTGCCATCACCAGTGGTGCTGTCGACGCTGTCTCCGGTGACCGGGCTCCCCGGGGCCGGTTGAGATTGTTCCGGAGTCTCTTCCCCGGTTTCTGGCGCAGCAATCTGCTCCTCGCCAGTCTCTTCATTAGTAGGCTCTGCGGCTGGCTTCTCTGTCGAGGAAGCATCTTCGTAGGATTCGCTGCTGGTCTGCGGGACTGCTGTCCTGTCTCGGTCGACGGTCTGACTCGTGAAGCTCGAGAGAATCGACCGGATCTCGTCCCAGTGGACGGTGCCGTAATGACCGATGGCTACTCCGATGAGGAGAGTAAGAGTGACGAGAATCATGACTTCGATCATGGAAGATCGCCCAGACCCGCTTTCAGCTTCAGGAGCTTTTTCTTCTTCCCTGGCATAAGTCTCGCGGTTAGAGTAAGCTTCACGTCGGCGAAGCTCCTGGGTGGTCTTGAGGAGCTCGCGCTGGGCGTCATCTCGCGAAGCCCTGATGATGTCCTGGTCTGCTACTGTCGCCGTTCCGGTGTTGCTCTGGAGGGGGGCCGGCTGCTGGTACGGAGCAGGCTCCTGGCTGGGGGCGGAGTCCGAAACATCGGAAGACTCCGGAGAGTAATCGGGCGCCGGGTGCTCGAGGCTCTCGTCGATCTCGGTTATGGCTATCGTCTCGGTCTCCCGCAAGTTGGGCGGCAACTCGGCGTCCTCATTGCCGGCCCGCACCTGCTCGATCCAGTAGTTGACTGCTTCCTTGAACTGAGTGGCGCTCTGAAAACGTTTGTCGGCGTTTGTCTCCAGCGCCTTCAGCAGGATCTGCTCCAGGAGAGACACGCATTTCAGCTCCGGGGCGACAGGTTTGATCGGGTCCGGCCTTACCGTCTCATCGCAGTGGGCGGCCATGATGTTGATCACCGACCGGCGCATATAAGGCGGTTTGCCGGTGACCATCTCGTAAGCGACAATGCCCAGGGAATAGAGATCGGACCGGGTGGTGATCACCTGACCCATGCATTGCTCGGGGCTCATATAGACAGGCGATCCCAGGGCCTGACCGGCCTGGGTGAGTCTCTGGTCTTCGTCCTGGAATTTCGAGATCCCGAAGTCGAGCAGCTTGACGACCAGGTCGCCATTGTTCTCTTTCATCAGGATGATATTGCCTGATTTCAGATCGCGGTGGATTATACGCCTTTCGTGCGCGTGCTCCAGGGCTTCGAGGACCTGAATGAGAATCGAGGCGATGTTCTCCTCGTCGTTCTGGCGCCCGAGCTTCTTGATGATCTCAAGGAGACTGATCCCCTTGATCCGCTCCATGACCAGGAACATCCTGCCGTCGCTGCTTTTGATGAATTCGATATAGCCGACGATGTTTTTGTGGCTGAGACGGCTGTGGGTCTCGATCTCTTTGAGAAAGCGTGCTCTGTGCTCTTCTTCGGTGGACTTGAGGATCTTGATGGCGACGAGCTGGTCGGTGGCTTTCTGCCTGGCCCGGCAGACCACGGCGGCGGCTCCCTCGCCAAGTACATCGAGAAGCTCGTAGCGATCCGAGAGCAGGGTTCCTACCGGGCTCGGATCCGATGGTGCCACCGGGCTGGTGGAAGGGGCTTCCGGTGTCTCGGTGAGTTTCTGGTCGGGCGGCACATAGGGCTCGAGCTCATAGATGGTCTCGGCTACCTTGAAATAGGCCGCCTCGTCGTCTTCGTGCCTGTGGTCGCCGTCTTTCTCTCTTTCTGGCTCATGCTCTTGCTGCGGCTCTGGCTCTGTGAGCTCCTGACCGGAAAGAATGAAAGGCTCCAGCTCATAGATGCTCTCCTCGCCGCTGAATTCGTCCTGCTCTTCCGGCTCGGGTACCGGCATGGGTCGCACCGGAGCCGGTCGGACCGGCGGCGGAGGTGGCGGTGCCGAGGACTGGCGCCGGGGCTTGAATTCTTTGAGGAGCGGAAAGGCCGGCGGCTTGGGTCCATCTTCCGCCCGCGTGCCCGTAAGCTTCTGGTCTTCCGGTACGACTATGGGCTCCAGGTCATAGACGCTGTTTTCGGGTAAAAGATTCAGATTGGGAGAAGGCTCGGCATCCTGTGCTGAGCCTGAAGCCCGGTCGTCCATGTCCGCCTGACTCGAATCCGGGTGTGGATTATCTTCTTTGTCGTGCATCTCGGTTGTTCGCGGGACCGTCGATACTAATCTATTTCTGATATCTCTCTTTTGCACAAATGCGCCTTAATCGAAACAGTGGCACCGCCGCCGGACCAGTTTTATGAGTCGCCCGGCTCAGCCTGCTTCGTCATAGTCGAGCCAGATCCGGCAGAAAAAGCCGTGCTGCTGGTGTTCTATGGTGTTGGCGCGCTCATAGTAGGTGATGGCGGCGTCGGTCTTGAGCTGGTTCTCGCAGATACGGCCAAGCTTGTTGAGAGTCTCCACCAGTTGCGGGGCGTCCAGTCCAAGGGCTTCCTCTTTCAAGGTGAGGGCCCTGAGCAGGAGCTTCTCCGCCCGCTCGTGCTGCCGTCTGGCGAAGTGCACGAGGGCCAGACCGGTGAGGATGTCGGCCATGGCCAGAGGCGCTTTTCGCCGGCTCCTCTCCCTGATCTTGAGAGCTCTGGAGAATTCTTCCTCGGCCTTTTTGAACTCGTTCATGGCTTGATGCAGGGAGCCAAGCTCGAAAAGGGTCTCGGCTAACTCCACCGATGCCTCGCCCAGGCTCTGCTCCTGAATCTTCAGTGCCTCTCTCAAAACAGGCTCGGCCTGTCCGAAATCAAGGCTTTCACGAAGAAGAGCTCCCAGATCCAGGAGTGCCCTGGCGATCTCGGGGCTGTCTTTCGGACAGATCTGTTTCTTGATTGCCAGGATTTTGCGGTAATGGGACTCGGCTTCCTCGAACTTGCGCATGGAGCGTCTGAGCTCCGCCAGCTTTCGCAGGAGCTTTATACTATCCCGGTGCTTGCTTCCCAGAAATGGCTCGGTGAGTTGCAGGCTTTTGACATACAGTTTTTCGGCGCGACGGCGAAAACCACGCTCGAGACCGAGATCGCCGAGCTCGCTGAGACATTTGCGGAGCTCCGGGTGCGGGCGTGTGGTTTCTTCGGTGAGAATGGCGATGGCTCTCTCCAGGAGAGGCTCCAGGGTCTCGGGATTGGACCAGGCGAGCATTCCCATGGCCTGTCTTCTCAGCACCAGGGCAACGAATTCATGCCAGCGACCGAGGTCGTTCTCGGCGAGAGCCAGGGCTTCCTTGAAAGTGCGCTCGGCTTTACGCCGCTTGTCCGTACGCGCATAGAGCCTGCCCAGCTCGCTCAGGGTGAGGACGTAGTCAGGATAGTCTTTCCCGAATCCCGGCTCCTGCAGCCTCAGAGCCTGATTGAAGCGGAACCGAGCCTTGCGCCACTGGTGGTGGCTTGCATAGAAGAGCCCGGTCTGGACTATGGTCCGGGCAAGCTCGCGCTCACTCGTATCGGGGCAGCGTTTCTGCCTGGCGATGAGCCTCTTCCAGTAACCTTCGGCTTTCTCGAAGTTGCCGGCTCTGACGCTGTTGTCAGCGAGCTTCCTGACCAGGTAGCGGAGCACCACCTGATCGGCGTCGTCTCGGGACCTGTCCATGGCGCGCTTGAGAAATCGCTCGGCACCAGCGAAGTCGCCGATCTCCTGGCACAGTTCGGCACGCTCGATGAGCTCGTCCTGGAGGTTGAATCCGGTCATCGTTTCGCAGTCTTGCTTGCTATACATAAGATTTGTACCCGATCGGCCCTTCCGGCAATCGGTCTGTTATAGTCATGCCAGATGAGCGAACATGCCGAGATCCCCGATCTGGAAGAATTGAAGCGGCGTGCCGACGAGGGCGATGGCGAGTCTCAGGCGCGCCTGGGTTTTGCTTATGCCACCGGACGTGGCGTGGACAGGGACCCGACACAGGCCCTCATCTGGTACGAGAAGGCGGCGGAGAGTGGTCATGTGGCGGCTCAATACAATGTCGCCGATATGTGTCTTGCCAGACGCGACTATGATGCCGCTCTGTCCTGGTTCTCGAAAGCGGCTGCCAGCGGCGATCCGGACGCCAGTTTCAACATCGCTCTCCTGCACCAGCGAGGTCTGGGAGTCGCTCGAGACGATGCCGAGGCCTTGCGCTGGTTCGTCCTTGCCGCGGAGGCCGGCTCCGCTCGCGCCATGTACGATGTCGGGCTGGCTTATCTACAGGGACGGGGAGTCGACTCCGACCCCGAGGCGGCCAGGACATGGATGGCAAGAGCCGCCGGAGCCGGAGTGAGCGACGCCAGAGAAGTGCTGGAGACTCTCGAGAGCAATTGATCAGCGCGCGCTCCTCGCGGCTGGAATGAGACTGCGGCGCTTTTCCCGGCAAGCTTCTCCCCGAAGAAATCCAGGACCTTCTCGAAGGTGTCTTTGCGGAAGAAGGCGTGGTTGTCGCCTCTCAGCTTGACGAGGGTGACGTCGGCGCCGACCGACTCGAGCTTATTGGCCAGCTCCTGGCTCTGCACATAAGGGACGATGGGATCGCCTTCCGAGTGCATGATCAGGAAAGGCGGGCTTTTTCGCGAGGCCCAGAGCACCGGGCTCGCCTGTCTGGCCAGCTCTTGCTTCTCTTCCGGGGGACCTCCCAGGAGCATGTCCACCATCTCCGGGGGAGCGACGTCTCCGATGGCGACATCCGGAGGGCATTGTTCTTTGAAAGTCAGCAAGTCTGTGGGGCCGCTCCAGTCGCAGACGGCTTTGACCGAGCTCGACTGCTCGCCGTTGCCCAGATCCCCCTCCATCTCTTTGATATCATTGGTGGTGCCGATCAGGGCTGCCAGATGACCGCCGGCCGAATGCCCCCAGACTCCTATCCTGTCGGGATCGAAGCCATACTCGCCGGCATTGGCCCGGAGCCAGCGGACCGCGGCTTTGCAATCGAAGATCTGGGCCGGGAAGCGATGCTTGGGCGCCAGCCTGTAATTGATCGATGCCGATGCGAAGCCTTTTCTGGCCAGCTCGATCGCCGGCGATGCCGACTTGTCCCCTTCGATCCAGCCGCCTCCGTGAATCCAGACTATCAGGGGAAGGCTCTTGCCGTAACGGGCTTTCGGTATGAACAGATCGAGCATCTGCCGCTCATCGGTGCTCCCGGGGACATAGGGCAGATCCTTGATGATCCTTATGCCGGTTGGTACCCGGCTGTCGTGCTCTTTGGTGGCGAAGGGAAGCAATGCCACCAGGACCAGTGTCACGAGGACGATCAGGTTTCGCATGCTCGTGCTCATGCTATGTGCAGGCTTTCAATTGCTGGTAGAGCTCTCGCATGCTCTTCTGTCTGTCCTGCGGGCCCTTGCTCAGGGCTTTGTTGATGATCATCTCGAGACCCTTGGGAATCTTGATGCCCGGGCAGGCTCGACCGATGTCTATGGGATTGTCCGTGACCTGCTTGGTCATGGTCTCGATGGCATCGCCGCCGCTTATTGGGAGCTTGCTGGTAAGGACCACATACATGAGCACTCCGAAGGCGTAGATGTCGCTGCGGTTGTCCAGCTTTTTGCCCATCACCTGCTCGGGGCTCATATATGCCGGAGTCCCCACCACGGTTCCTTCCATGGTGAGCTTGCGATTTTTCGGCTCGTTGATTTTTTTCGCGATTCCGAAGTCGACAAGAGTGGCGTAGTCTTTCTGGAAGGCGGTGTCGTGCAGGATGATATTGTCGGGTTTGATATCGCGGTGCAGGAATCCGTGCTCGTGGAGATGGGCCAGGGCGTCGCAGATCTGCAGGAAGACCGGCAGGGCTCGGGTAGCCTCCATGCGACCTTCCTTGAGGAGGATGTCCTTGAGATTCTGTCCCTCGACGCGATCCATGATGATGTATGGCCTGCCTGTGTCGCTGACGCCGAAGTCGTAGATCTTGACGATATTCGGATGGTTGAGGACGCTGGCGGCCTGGGCTTCGCGGTGGAAACGCTTGAATCCCGTGTCATCGGCCTCGACTTGCTGGAAGAGCACTTTGATGGCGATGGGCTTCTCCATCTGGCGGTGAAATCCTTCGTACACGGCGCCGAAAATTCCCCGGCCGATCTCTTCGTGTACTTCGTACCGATCGGAGATGATGCTTCCCACAAGTTGTGATTTCGAATCGGCCATAATCAGGAATTTTAGCTTATCGGGCTTCCTGTTGAAAGTATGAGCGCTCCGGGTATGACATCCCGGAGATAGTGCCTAGGAGGCCTCGAAGAGATCTCTTCCGGGTATGTCGAGATTATGAGCTGGCCTACACCCCAGGAATACAACGAGGCTATTCAGACCCCTGCCGTCAGTTTCGGTGATCCCGATCTGAAAACAGGCACGATCGGATTGACCGCTCTCGGCATGCCCCGGGTGATCACCGGGGCTTTCGCCAGTGTTTATCGCGTCACCACCACGGAAGGAGACTGGGCGGTGCGCTGCTTTCTCACCGAGCGTCCCGATCAGAAGGAGCGCTATGAGAAAATCAGTGAATTTGTCTTGATAGACGATCTCGCTTCGACCGTCGATTTCCACTATGTAGAGAAGGGCATCAGAGTGCATGGCGCCTGGTATCCGATTCTGAAGATGCGCTGGGTGGACGGCCAGACCCTGGATAACTACCTCCTCGATAACTACCGGAGCAAGAGCAAGATAGAGGACTTGATGGAGTCGTTCGATCGACTCGCCTTCGAGCTCGACGATGCTGGTATCGCGCATGGTGATTTGCAGCACGGCAATATCATCGTGGAGGACGGCGAGCTGCGCCTGGTCGATTATGATGCTCTCTATATTCCGTCGCTTCTGGGCAAGATGAGCCTAGAGATCGGCCACCCGAATTACCAGCATCCCATGCGCAATCAGTATCACTATGACGAGCTGGTGGACAATTTCTCCTGCTGGCTGATTCACTATTCGCTGATGGTGGTGGCAAGAGACCCGGATCTCTTCGAGCGCTTTCACGGCGGCGACGACTGCATAATCTTCCGGCGGACCGACCTGCGATCACCGGAGACCTCCGAGCTTTTCCAGGTGCTTCTCGAGCATGAGAGGGCCGACATCAAGGGTGGTGCGACTCTGCTTTTGCGAATGCTCTGGGCGCATCCGGACGATATCCCGGAGCTCAATGATCCGCCCGAGAGCCTCGAGGTGCTGCCCCGGGTGAAGCCGGAGGTGGTGGATACCGAGGCCCTGGCCCGCCGCCAGGCGCTCTATTTCGATCAGAGCCCAAATCGATATTCCGAAGACGCCGAGCTGCCGGACAGGCAGCAAGTCTTGAAGACCCGTCCCAAACGGCATGGGATTCTCTCCCGGCTGAGGGGACGGCTGAAAGAGGTCGAAGAAAGTATCAACCGGACCGTCTTTCAGCGTTACTGGTATTACAAGACCGTCGCCCGCGGCAATGACGCTCTCAATGACGGACGCTATCACGAAGCCGGCGAGATCTTTCTCGAGGCATACAAAGGCATCGGCAATTCTTTCTGGTTCAGCGAAGTGGAGTTCGATCTTCTCATGTCCATCGGGCACAGTCTCGCCTGCCAGAATAGCTGGAGCCTGGCTCAGAATTATTTTTTCCTGGCCTACAAGTCCTTCTATCACTCCAACGATCTCTCGGCCAGGGAGCGGTCGGTTCTCTTGCTCGCCGTAATGCGGATCTTGAAAGACGAGAGAGATGAGGCGAAGCGTCTCATCCTCGAGTCCGCCCAGCTTCTCAACAGCTTCGACTGCGTCATGGAGAAAGAAGTGCGCCGGCCTTATGTAAGCCGGCCCGAGGTGCTCGAGGCTCTCCTGGAGATCCAGGTGGACAACAACCTGCCGGCGGCCGGGCGTATAGGAATGCAAAAAGCGATTCTCGTCTTACATGAATCGATCAGGGAGCGGACCTCCGCCCGCCTGGATCGGCAGGCTGCCTATCTCTATTTCAGGCTGGCGGCAGCCTGTCTCTACGATCACGAGTGGACCGAGTGCGCTCGTTTTTTCCGCTCCGGGCTGGAAACCCTGAAGGGGATCGTAAGAAAAGACAGCGAAGGCGGATTCGCTATTTTCGCTGGTGAAACTTGCGATCTCGCCAATCTGGTCCGTTCCGCCGGGGTCGAGGAGGAGAGTTGCTTTCCCAAGCGCTCCAGGCGCTTTTTCCGTTGCGCTTATGCCCTGGAGTGCGGGCGCCCGCAGGGCGAGGTCCTTCCCGAGATAAACAAGCTCCAGGGCAAAGTGATTTCCGGGCTCTTCGCTTATCTCTCTCATCAGTCCTGGTTTTCCGGCTTCGATATAGGCGAGCTCCTGGTCCAGGCCCGGCAGAAGGATCTGACCAAAGCCGGCCGGGCGCTGAAGAAACTACTGGTCGAAACAGAAGATCGCCTGGCGGTGGTGACTGCCATCGAGGCGCTCAAGACCAATCAATATTTCGACGATCTCATCGATGTGGTGGATGCGGTATTCAAGGTGCGCGGCCGCCGTTTCTTCTCCGAGATGGTGATTATCGCCAACAAGTGCCAGTTCATGAGGACCGCCGGCTATCTTTCCCGAACCCTTTTCGTGAGCGGCAACGACAATCAGAGAAGGAAGTTTCTTTTCATGCTCATGGAGAATGACGCCCTGACCGTGCTTCCCTGGATGTATTACGAGCTGGTCCTCGGCGCCGAGGTGGCGAGGATCGAGACCCTGACGAAGTTTTTCCTGAGCTGTCTGGGGGGCCAGGAGTATCTGGCCGAGTCCGCGGGAGTTTCGACCTTGAATTCGAGTCCAGTGGCAGGACTTTCGGTGGATCAGTACATATCTTCGATCTACCGGGTGTCCGAGCGTGTTATCGCCCGGGCAGAGCCGGTGAGCCCGGAGGCCTGGATCGAGAAGATCAACGCCTATATCGCCGGCGAGCTTTTCTGACAGTGGTATTCTTTATTGAGATTGAGTTGGAAAGCGGAGCGCAAACAATTGGACAAACTCGAAGGACCGGATACGGACAAGCAGGTAAGCCTGACCGGCAAGACAGTGATCCTGGATCTGCCTTACAATCAGGCGGCTGCCGCCTGCTATGTGCTGAACGGGCTTGCCCCGGTGCTCTGGCTGGTCACCGAGCCCCCGGCCAACCGCACCCTTCGTTATCATTCCATCCAGGCCCTGGCGCTCTTCGTCGCGGTGGCGGTGGTCAACGTCCTGCTCGGCACTATCGGGGCGGTGGTTGGCTGGATGCCTCTCATCGGACAGGTCATCGGTCTGGTCATCGCACTGGCCCAGGGGGTAGCCGCCATGGCTTACCTGGGGGTCTGCATCCAGCTGATCCTGAGAGTGTATAAGGGCAACCCCGGCAGGTTGCCGGTGATCAGCGAGCACATAGACAAGTATCTGGACAGCGCAAATTAATATTGCGACCGGAAAAACCCTGTGGCTGGTCTATGCGTCGCCACTCATATTGGTAGGGAAGTTCTGTAACAACCCCTTCGATCCCGTGTGAGTAGACAGACATGATCAAAAGACGCCCCGCCAAGAGTATGCTGGATCAGGTTCGCATAGCCACTCCCTGTCCCGCTGACTGGAACAGGATGGAAGGCGACGATCGCGTGCGATACTGCGGGCAGTGCAAGCTCAATGTTTACAACATAGCGGCAATGAGTCGCGACGAGGCCGAGTCGCTAATCAGGGAAAGTGAGGGTCGTCTCTGTTTGAAGATCTACCGTCGCAAGGACGGCACCGTGATCACCGATGATTGTCCGGTGGCTCTCAAGCGACTGAGACGCGCCTGCAGGCGATGCGCCGCTGCGATTCTAGGCATAGTGGCCTGGACAGGGATTGCTCACCCGGCTCTGGCCCAGGAAGTGGCGCAGGGGGACCTGGGGGACCTGGGTGACCGGTCCTTGCAAAAGGAGGTCGGCGCGATGCCTTATCCCTATCCTCTGGGAGAAGCTACCGTGGCGCCCGGCCAGGTTGTGATGGGTTCACCTTCTCCTCCTCCCGCAGATATCGCTGAATTCGCCAGCAAGCCCGAGCCCCGGAGTCCCTGGGTTCGTTACTCTGTGCTTGGCGCCATCGCCGCTCTGGGACTGTTTTCTCTGCGTTTTCTGAGAAAGAGGAACAATGTCTGGATGATCGGAGCCACTTTCGCTGCTATCTTCGCCCTGGTCGGCTTTGCCTGGAGCCTGATCGGCTGATCCGGAAGAAAAGCGAAGAGGAGCCTTGCGGCCCCTCTTCTTTCGCATCGGAAATCGTCTCCAAAAAATATCACTTGTTTTCGTAATAGGGCCTCACTTCTCCATGATCTGGCAGAGTGTGACGGAGCGATCTGCCGTCCTGGAACAGGAATCTGGGTTTGTCGAATGGGTCGAGAGGCAGAGGCTTGTCGAAAGGAATCTTGCCGATTTTGTGAGGCATGAGGCTTTCGGTGGCTTCATTGCCGATGTCGCGCATGACTTTGCCGGCATCTGCCCCGATCACTTCTCCGGGCTGGATCACTGCGGTTCCATCAAAGCGTGGCTCCACCGGTCGAAGTACGGTGGCGCCGGTGCTCGGATTGATCTCGATGGCGGTATTGCCGTTCTGTTTGTAAAGAAGGACGTTGCCCTTGCTGTCTTGCTGGACGTTGACGCCGCCGCTCCACTCGGCTCTGTCGAGACCGCTATTGAGCTCTTTGATCATGGCGGCGAGCTTCTCGGGGTTGTCCTTGAGAGATCCGACCAGTTTCTGGAAGGATTCCAGATTGCCGTCGATAAGAGCTTCCTGCATGCCGACCAGAGTCTTGCGGTCTTCCGGCGGAATCAGCTTGCTGATACCTTCGGCAAGCTCTTTCTTGGCGGCTTCTCTTTCTTTCTCGCTGGGCTCGGCTTTTTTCATTATCTCGATGATCGACTCAGCGATTTTGCCGGATCCATCTGCCTGTCCATCTGAGATCTGCTCATCGTTGCCGTCGATACGGTTCACAGGTCCGGATCCGTCCCGGGTTCGCGTGTCGCTACCCGCATGACCCATCTCGTTAAGCGGGCTGATCAGAATATTTCCCTGTGCATCTTGAACTAGATCCTGGTCTTTTTGACCCCGTCCCAGGGAATCTCCACCGCTCTGGGTGGCGTTCCTGCCGGCTTCGCCGGCCTGGGTCGAGAGGTTGCCGCGAGCCTGTGTGGCGGCATCCCCCGGTGTGACTGAAACTGAATCGGTGGCAGCTCCTTGCTCGGCTGCATCGTTCATCTGGGCGATTGAAACTGAATCGAATGTCATGAGGCATTCTCCTTCTTGGCAGTTGGAATAACTCGAAGCGGGGGTGTCAGGCGCTTCGACCGGTATGTTTATTGAGGGCTCAGGTGTCTATGCGACCTGTCCTCCTTTTTGGACACGGTTTTCAGAAATTTCTCTTTTCTCCGGGCGAGAATTTACGGTTGCGCCTGTGCTGGCTATAATGTCGGGGCTATTGAGTATTACTATGAAGATTTCCACTCTATCAATCGCCTTATCCGGGTTGCTTCTCAGCCTCAGTGCTCCGGCTGCTTTCGCCGAGGCCGTCGATTCCTTTCTTTGCGAAGGTCGGCTGAGCAAGGACGGGTCCATGGCTGTCAAAGAGTCCATCGAGGTCGATCTGGACAGCTCCCACCGCAGCTCTTTCTACCGGATCATCCCTGCCGAGCACGCCAGCATCAAGCTCGGTGAGGTCACCGACGGCAGGGGGCATGCGGTGGGCCATGCCACGACCGATCATGACGGGTCGGTTTCGGTCCGTCTCGACAAGCACACCCACGGGCGATCCGGGTATTACCGCTATCAGGTCACTTATGAGGCCCGGGGAGTATGCCGGGAGGAGAAGGGGCGTCCGGTGATGCACTGGAATGTCGTCGGGCATGACTGGCCGATGAAAGTGAAAAAGGCCGAGTTCGTTTTCTATCCTCCCTCCGGCGTGAGCATCCCGGAAGGAGGCTTCCGGGCGTATAAGACCGAAGAGGAAGGGCGGGTGCCTGCCAGCGTCCGGGCTCTGTCCGGTCACTATCTGGCCACCGCTTCCAATCTCGGGCCGGGCGAGAGTCTCATCGTCGAGGCTGACCTGCCTCCCGGAACGGTGGCCGGTGCGTCCATACTCGACCGGGCTCGCTGGCTCTTGAGCGACTGGTATCTGCTCCTTGTTGTGCCACTACTGGCAATGGCAGGACTCTGGGTCTTCCGGGCGATCCGCAGTCAGATCGGCGGTGATCCGGACGAGCAGGATGTCTGGGAGCCGCCTGCCGGCTTGCGACCGGTGGAGATGGGCACTCTTCTCGATCAGAGCTGCGATGTCTCGGATATGTCGGTTACCCTCGTGAATCTGGCGGTACGGGGATTCTATACGATTCGCGAGATCCCGGCTTCCGGCTATTTCTCGCTTTCGGAGCGGGACTACGAGCTCAAAAAGCTTGCTCCCCCCACCGACGATCCCCTCAAAGACTACGAGCTCCTCTATATCGAGGCTCTTTTCGGCAATGGCCTCACCGCCTATCTCTCCAACCTCCAGGGCGGTTTCAGGCAGTTTCTTCCACAGATCAAGAAGAACGTCTATCGCTCCCTGGTCAAAGAAGGTTTTCTTGTCAAAGACCCCGAGATGGACAGGACCATTTTCGGCACTCTGGGCTTTCTGCTCCTGGCCTCAGGCATATGCGTCCTCTTTACCGCGGATACGAACGACCTCAAAGGACTCGCCCTGGGTCTCGTGATTGCCGGGATTGTCGTGGCGGTAGCGCCCCGCTTCTTCCCGCTGCGGACAAAGAAAGGGAGGAAGGTCGTCAATCAGATCCAGGATTTTGCCGACACTCTCAAAACTGCCCGTGGCGACGAGATTGTCGAGAAGATGAAGCAAGACCCCTTCATTTTTCACCGCTTGCTTCCTTATGCCATCGTCCTGGGGGTGTTCGAGAAATGGGCTGCTGCCTGCCAGGAGCATGTCCCGGATATGTCTCCGGACTGGTTCCAGTTTCATGACGGCCGCCTGGCGGAGGGCTTCTCTTCACGTGATTTCGCCCGCGATGTCTGGATAGCGACCAAGCTGGCCAGCCTCACTTTCACGGCGCCGCCGCCCCGGCAATTTTCCGACCATACAGTGGCGAAATTCGGGCGCAGGCCGGAGCAGGAGCACGACGACGAACATTGAGCTGGGATTTCGCCGGGCGGGTATAAATTCCTAGTCGACTCGATCATGAGAAGAAGCGAAAATGCAAAATATCGGCAAATACTTCGAGAACAACAAGGTCAAGATCCTCGGGGGCGACCTGACAGAGGGAGAATGGGAGTATAGCCGGGGCACGCTCTGGGGACCCTTCGAGCATATCGAGCTGAGAGGCGCTGTCAAGCGAGTACAGCCCCAGACCGAAGAGTCGGTGAAAAAACTGGCGGAGACCCTGGGCTGGGGGCTTGCCGGAATGGTGGTCATGGGACCGCTGGGGGCTGTTGCCGGGGCTTTCCTGGGCGGCAACCGCAAACAGGTCTGCGCTCTTATCGAGCTTAACGACGACCGGAAGTTTCTTGCCACCATGGATAGCAAGATCTACCAGGAGATCCTGGCCGCTTCGCTTTCCTGACTGGTTATTTTGAGTACTCCCAGAACTGCCCGCTCTCGTCGGCATAAGGAGAGTTGTCCGGAGGTGCCACCGGTTGTGGTGGCGTGGATACCACCGGGGCGGGCGGCGGATCGCCGGCTTCCCAGTGATGTGAGCTGCTGGGGGCGGTTTGAGGCGCCGTGGATGAGGATGGCGCCGTGCCCGTTTGAGTGCCGGTCTGAGGAGCGTTCTGGGTACCGGTGCTCTGTGGACCTGAAGTTCCACTGCTGTCCTCGGGAGTGCTATGCGTCTGATGTTGTACAGGCGGGGGCTGGCTCGGGGTCGGCTCAACAGGAGTTCCACCGATCGGGGTCTTGGGTGAGAGAAGTGGTATCAAGATCACGAAGAACAAGAAGAAGGCGATGATCGCGACTACGATCGTTCTGATGTTTTTCTGTTTGCGAGTCTCGATTGGGCAGTCCTGGGTCATGAACTTGCCGTCTTTCCGCTTGTAAAGAGTCGGGTTGTTTTTGCCTTCTCTCTGGAAAATGATTTTCTGCGCTTCCGGGAGTTGGAGACCTTCGAAATTGTAGACCTGAATCCCGCAAAGCTCGCAGTATGCTACGTGTCCGGTGATCTCCTCATCATTCCACTTCCATTTGCACGGTGTGGCGATCTCGAACTTATCGATGGGTATGAACTCGGGCTGCGGCTCCAGGGCTTTGCGCTTGGCTTCTTCTTCCGCCAGGGCTTCCATGCGCTGAATCGATTCTGTCAGTTGCTCTCTTATCAGATCCGTATCGAGCATGGTTCTGGCGACATAGCGCTGCTGGGTGGTTTCGCCCTCTTCTCTCTCGTGCTCCGAGGCCAGATCGAAGCTACGATGAATCTTCACCTCGCCTGTGAGGCGGGTCTTCTTCTTCGCCGGTGCGAAACCAGGAGCAGGAGGCTCTTCCTGCAGATAGGGAGACGGCTCGTATAGAGGGCTTTCGGCGGGCGGATAGCTCTCGTCGAAAGCCCGGGCCTGGACTGTGGACTCTGGTACTGGAGCGAACTCGGGCGCGGGTTCGAAAGAGGTCGGGTCTTCGACCGGTTCATCGAGTTGCTCGCTTTCGCCTCCGCCGGTAAGTTCCATGCTCGAGGGCATTTCCATCTCCAGCATGGTCCTCGCCACAGGGGATGCGGCAAGCTCGGAGGGCTCAGGCGCAAGCCTCTCGGACGGCTCGGGCTCCGGCATCAGGCTTTCCATGCTCGGAATCTCGGCTTCGAGCATGGTCTTGGCTACTTTTCGCTCCGCAATATCTTGCTTCTCTTCGGAATGTTGTTCAGCGAATTGTTCTTCTGTGACCTGCTCTTCAAAGTCTGCTTCTTCTACGACTTGTTCTCGCGGGGGCTGCTCGGGAGGCGCAGCAGGCGGTTGCTCGTTGGCCTGCTCCGCTGCAAGAGAAAGGGACTCGAGGTCCGGAAGATCGGACTCGAGCATGGTTCTGGCAACCTTCCTTTTGTCCTTCTTGTCTTTTCTGGGCTTCTTGTCTTTCTTTTTGCTCGGGGTCTCCTGATAGAGCTCGCCTAGAGCCGGCAGGTCGCTCTCGAGCATGGTTCTGGCAACACGCCGCTTGTCGGGCTTCTTCTTATCGAGTTGTTTGAGCCAGGGTGCCTCGCTTGTGTCGGGAGCGGTGCCGCCCTCTCCGGCTTTCGGAGGAGTGGACGAGATCTCGGTGCCTTCCGGGAGTTCGGGCTCAGGGGTGCTCTTTGCAACCTCTTTCTTCGGGGCGGTGTCCTCGCGTTTATCACCTACGTGAGGAAGCTGATTGAGCCATGAGGGATTGAGATTGCCCTCGGGCTCGTCATCGTGATGGTCTTTCCTGTCTTTATCCGGATCTTGACTCATGGCTCCACTTCGCCGGTCAGAGCCCGGCAGTCCCAGAAAGCACGATCATATGATAAACAGCGTTCGCCCACACGTCAAAATAATACATCCTTCCATCTATACACAGGCTCCTCCTAATTGGGGCAGGGCTCCTGTATCATAAGGAGAGGTCGGCTCGAAGGAGCTTCAGCATGGGCAGATGCCGAACCAAAAATCGACGCCGGGCGAGCGGATCGCAAATGGCGGAATTTCCTGTGGCGATGGGAGTTCTGCTCATTTTCTTCTTCTTTCCCCTGGTGGATCTGGTGAGTGTCGGAGTCTCTTATGGGCTGTGCGGCGTTCTCAATGGTAACCAGACCAGGGAAGCCAGCCTGATCAAGGCAAGTGAAGCGAATAATGCCGGCGGGCTGATTAAGAAAGGGCTACCGGACGAATGGCTCTCCGGTATGGGGAAATTCGTTAAAATATCGGGTTATCCGGATACCCAGATCAGCTATAGACCTGGTGCTTCCGGCGAGCAGATAATTCAGGTGGCGACCTCAGTGACCTGTAATCCGTTTTTACCCATACCGCTGCCGGTGGTTGCCGTTCCCGGGCTCAACGGGCCGGTTACTTTCACGATTGCGTCGGAGCGGCCCATGGAGAACCCCGACTATGCTAATCAGTAGAGGAAGAGGTGGACTGAGGAACAAAAGAGGCAGGGGTCTCGTGGAGGCCGTTACTGCTGCCTTTATTCTTATCCCTATTGCCTTTTTCCTTCTGGATGTCACCGTCTTGATTCTGGCCAGCACTATGAATGATACCGCCGTCAAGAATGCTGCAAGGGCGGCGGCGAGCCAGTCTGATTTCGCGTCTGGTTGGCAGGCCGCCAATAAGTCTCTGGATAACTTCAAGAGCTCGAGCATAGTCAAGTTATTGAAACTCACCAAGGTCGATAGCGATCCTAAATGGCAGATCAGTGTCACTTGCGAAACCACCATGATCGTGAATGTTCCGATTCCGGTCCCCGGATATGGCGACATCGTATTTACCGGCCGAGCCACCGAGCCCATTGTGGGCGCTAAATCAAATCATCTGTAGGAAAAGGGAACAAGGCAATGCGATTCTACCCTGGAATGAAAAGAAGCAAGCGCGGATCGGCAATCACGCTGACGGCGGTTTTGGCTTTCGCTCTTGTGATTCTGGGTCTCGGCTATCTGGCGTTTCTCATGTATATGGGCGGTCAAAACGAGACGAAGAACGGCTGCGATTCCGGCACCCTCAATACAGGCAAGAGAGCTGCTGATGATGTCTTCGTCACAGTCAGCCCGTTGAGTTGCTTCTACGATCTCACCAACGACAGAGAGCATACGTCTACGGGGGCAATGACCGACCCGAATGCTCAACCCAAAGAGCCCACCTATACCGATGGCAAGATCAACCTGCGGCGCATCAATCGAGTCTGGGCGAAGGCCCTTCTGATAGCCCTCAACGCGGAGAGCATGCAGAGCCAGGGGCAGGGAGGCAGCAGCGGCAGCAGTGCCTCCAGTGCCAGGGGTGACGCCCAGTCAGTCAGCGATAGTCTTGCCGCTAAACTCAGCTCCGCCGCCAATCTCTACGGATTCTTTTCCGAGGTGGCGGAGCAGAATAACATCCGCATGCTGGGCATCGGAGCCGGTATCAAGGTGAAGCCCGGTGCCGGCTGGGAGACCTCTTTCATGGAGCGGGGCAAGGAGTCGAACATCACGCTCCCCGGCGGTTCCGGTGGGATAAGCCTACCGCCTGGGTCCAGTCTTCCCGGAAACTATGTGACTCCTACGACCCGAAGCCCGGCACCGTCTGGTGCCAGCGGGCTGACCTTTCTGAAAGGCTATACGGCCCTTCAAAAGCAGGGGCAGACTTTCTGGCAGGTGCCATTTCTCTTTGATGAGAAACCGCACTTAGTGTCACGATACAAATTCATCGAGGACCAGAGCAGTCCTCCCTGGAATACAGCGGTGCCCAACGCCTTTTCATGCGACAGCGAGGGTATGAAAACAGGCTCCGTGGGTCAGCGCGCCAAGGGTTGGGTTCTCACCAATCCCCGCGAGACTTTCCGGATGTGTATGCCGCACTCGTATATACACATCCATATTGACACAATGAAAGCCAAGTGGATTTTCTATCCGACAGGGGTGATACCATTTCCGACTCAAACCGCTGCCGAGCAAGACTACGGCTTCGTTCCAATGCCTCAAACAAGCAGCGCTTCTCCCGGCGGTTTGAATTGCACTAACGTCACCGGTTATGCCATGATGGGGAGCGAAGTTGCTGGACGGAGTCTCGACTATGTCATGTTCCACGGACCCGGTGGTAATGATGCGCATATCGTTAACGATATGACGGCCCGGATTAATCAGATGATAAGCAGGGTGGCACCACCACCAAATAATCCCACGCAAAAAGTCAAATTCGATGCTCAAGACCTACATGATGCTCTCAGTGATCCGAGTACTACTCTTGCGCTGACGGCGGGAGTGAAGGATTTTTATTTGCTGAGTCCCGACGGTGAGAAGGTCAAGGTCTATTCAAACCTTACTGTAGCAGCTGCAGCACCCTGGATAGCTACAATGATCAACAGCTCTCCGGACGGCACCGACAAGACCTTCAGCGCAGGACCTTTCCCAGGAAATCCTCTATTCTTTGTGGTGCCTACTCCTGCGCTTCTTTGCTCGCCGGTTCCCTGGCCGGTCTCTCACGGGTGGCAGCTTTATTACAAAGATCTGAAGTGGCGTCCTGGCACCGGATACAATGGCAATCTGGGTGAAGTGACCGTCAAACGCTGGACTGAAAACCACACCTACGGCATCTGTACTCCCATCATATAAGTCCAGGTGATTGTCACCATGGAACCTTTGCCTGATGGATTATTCTGGCAAGTCAAGTATGCCTGTTGCTTCGCTTTGGTGGCGTTCAGAATATAGTATGACTGGTCCGAGCCAGCTTTGACCTTGTTGGACGGAACCATGACATTCCAGCCCCGGCTCTTGCAAGCCGACTGGTACCAGTCGAATACGCCGGCTGGAGGGTCTGTGGTGCAGATAGTGGCGGTTGCCGCTGACGAGCCTTGCGTAGTGTGCATAAAGGCTGTGCTGGTGACATTGCGAGGATATGTCGGAATCGGGAAATTGGTCGGGATCTTGTCCGACATTTTGACTCCGGGCATCTTGATGTCGTTGATCTTTATGGGCTCGACCTTCACTGGCTTGGTTGTCGGTGCCGGCTGCTGGGCTTGCGAAGCCGGTATCGAGTTCCAGCTCAGAAGGAGAAGAGTGATAAGAGTTACCGTGTCCTTCATTTTGCTCTCCCGCGGGCGGTCTGTCTTTCGAGTCGATTACCCCGGTCGGGGGGGTAGTTTTGTATTGCATTGTAGAATAGATTTCTGCCGAGGATCAGTAATGAACAATATTCGAGCAGCTGCCGCCTTGAGCCTGGCAATATCGCTGATTGCCGGAGCTTCATGGGCCTCTACCGAAGATCTCAAGCAGGCGATGCAAGCCTATCAGGGCAAGCAATACAAAGAGGCTGCGGCGCTTTTCGAGAAGTCGCTCGCCGGTCGCAAGCCCGATGCCCGAACCACCTATTATCTCGCCCTCAGTCATTTCAACTCGGGCAGCACGGCCAGGGCCCGGCAGCTCTTCGAGTATATCGTCAAGAACTTTCCGGGCAGCGCCGAAGCCGGGCATAGCGAGAAAGCTCTCGGACACTGGGGCGGCAGCAAGACCGGCGAGTCGAGAGCCGAAACCACGGCGGAGAGCAAAGAATCAGAGGGATCCGACACGCTTCAAGGGCGCTACAAAGACAAGCGCCTGGTTATCTCGGACACCGAATACAAGCGAGAATACGCCGCTATTCCCGAGCAATCGAAAATACCATTCAGGAGCGGCACGGGCGGACAGTACCTGCTTGCGGGCACCGTCAACGGGCAGCACATCTATTTCCGCTACGGGCGTAAATGGGAGACCTTCGTTTCTCTCGATGACCTGAAGACGCTCAGGCTCAAAACCCCGACTGGACCTCCTGATGACACGAACAAAGATGATAAGACAGGCAAGGAGAACCCGTCCTGGAAGAGCTCCCTCGTCATTAAAATCGGCGAGATCTCCAGGCATGTCCCTGTGACGGTCTATACCGAGCACAAGGGGAGCCCTGAGCTGGGCTCGGCTTTTTTCGAAGATCTGAGCGCAGATTTCGAGGGAGGCTCTTTGCTAGTGACAAAGAACAGCAAGTCTGCCGAAAAGGGCAAGCAGGAGGCAATCCGCGATTATCAGCAAGAATTCGCCGGTCTGCCCGATCAAACCGAGATTCGCTTCAGACCGGGACCGCATGGCCATATGCTCGTGGACGCCAAGATCAATGGCAAGCCGATCCAGTGTATGTTCGATACCGGCGCCAGCGGCTATTTCGGCTTCAACCACCTGAGAGAGGCGGGGTTGCCCATTCCGAAAGGGAAGCCCGACGATTATGCCAGCGGCTGGGCCGGACGCGCGGTTCCTGTCTGGTCGATGACGGTGAAAGCGACCCTTGGTGGCATGACCCGGGAGATTCCTGTGAAAGTCGCCGAGCAATTCGATATGCGCCCCCTTCTCGGGCAGGAGTTCTTGCGGGACTATCACTATTCAATCGACTCCGCTGCCGGGCGTATGCTGCTCACCAAGAAGACGGCTATGAAAACGCCGCCCAGAGAGGCGCTCAATTCGCTCTACGATGTGCCCTGCGAAGTGGAGAACGATCGCGAATATGTCTCTCTCGGAGTCGGCAAGGTCTCTTGCGGCCATGTGCTCATCGACACCGGAGCGGCAATGACGATCATCTCATATCCCAAGGCCCAGAGTCTGGGCATCGAGATTCCACGCGATGCGCCTTATATGAGCGGTGGTGGCGTAGGCGGTAGCATAACATTTCGGCAAGTCTATCTCGATCTGAGCCTCGGCCCGATTCGCAAGCGAGACTTCCCCGTGATGATAGGCGGTAACGCCGGCTGCGCCATCGGACAGGATTTCATGTCCGGGTGGCGCTTCACCGTCGACCGCGAGCGCAAGCTCTTGCGATTCTTTCATTGAGGCCGTCATGATCGATGACACGCTCGAAAACCTGAATACCAGATTGAAAGCTCTGAAGGAGCCGGTGCGCCGGCACGAGAGGCTGAACGACCGGGCGGATCAGCTCGATCAGTTCATCAGTGCCGAGCGCAGGCGACTCGAGCGTCTCGAGCGTGAGCTCGCTAAGGAGCGTGCCGACGTCGAAAAGCTCGAGGGCGCCAGGCTGACCGCATTCTTTCACTCGCTGACCGGAGTCCGGGGTAAGAGGCTCGAGAAAGAGCGACGCGAGTATTTGAAAGCGCAGCTCGCCCATGATGAGTGTCAGGAAGTTCTGTCCGGGCTGGAGAACGATAGGGACAATGTGCTCGGCAAGCTGGGCGAGCTGGGGGATCTGGCGGCGGAGCACCAGAGACTGCTTGCTGAGAAGGAAGCGATTGTGCATGCAATCGGCGGTAAGGATGCCCGCGCGCTGGTGGGAATCACCGAAGAGATCCTGGGCTACGAGATCGAGCTCAAAGAGCTGGATGAGGCTGTGGAAGCCGGGAGCCAGGTGCTGAGCGCCCTCGACGCTGCCAGGTCGCTGCTCATATCCGCACAGGAGGCAGGCACCTGGGATATGTTTTTCAGCAATCCTCTGACCAGTCTGGAGAAGAATTCTGCCATCGATCGCTCCCGGGAGGCGATCGTCTGGGCTCAGCATTGTCTGCGTCTTTTCGAGATCGAGCTCAAAGATGTCGGAGCAGAGGCAGAGGTGGAAAACATCGATCTGAGGGTCAGCCGCTTCGACCAGTTTGCCGACTGGTTTTTCGACTGCTTGCTTGTCGACTGGGCTGTGAACAGCCAGATATCCGATTCCATCAAACGAATCGATGGTGCGGTGAAGGACGTCGAGCGCTGCATTCGGCATCTCGAGTCGCGCAAAATCGAGACACGCCGCCTGATCAAAGAAGAGCGGAAGCGGCAGACAGCGATGATGGAAAAGATTCAGTCAGTTTCCTGAGTCTGCTTCCTGAGTCAATTTCCTGAGTCTGCTTCCTGGTCCTGCCAATGAGCGTCTCGAGATCTGCCAATGAGCGTCTCGAGATTTGCGGGATAGGCCTTCCGGCACACATACCAACCATCTAGAGCATGCCGGCAGCAAAAACTCAGGGGTGCGGCATATATTGCTCAAAACAGCGATTTCGCGGCATATATTTCTCAAAAAGCCGAAAACGCGGCATATATTTCTCAGATTCTCCCCCATCTGGAGCAATATATGCCGCACTTGACATGGGCTGGCGCTCGAATCGGTTTCGCTTGTGACCGTCAGGGCTTGTTCTTTTCATTCGGCAAGATGATTGGTTGTTCGATTCGTGCATTAAGCGAGAACAGATAGAATTTCTCGAGGAAGATGGAGAAAGCGCCTGAGAAAGAAGATAGAGAGCCGGAGGAAAAAAGCGATAAGGAGCCTTCCGGGGCAGGTAATATACCGCCTTCGCCGGAGATAGACTTTTGAGGATCGGGAGTTGAGTGGAGAATGGAAGTATTTTTCCTGGTTGCATTTGCCGTTGTCAGCTTCATCTGCTGGAAGAACCAGCAGCCGAAAGAGCCTGAGAAGCCGCTTCTATCAAGCTATGACCTGGCTCATTGCTATGGCTACATCATCGACCTGTTGACCGAGACGCACCGGACAAAGCCCGATGCCTGGTGGCAGATAAGGAAGGCGAGCCCCGAGGAGGGAAGGATCGTTGCCTTGATTCAGTGGCGGGAGCTCTTTGGGGATCAGCTGGGCGAGATGGAAAGAAGGATCCAATAGTCCTGGAATTTTGATCTTTTAGGGAACTTTCTTTCTGGTGCACCCGTCCACCTTTTGGTTGCTCCGCAACGTCCGGGTGGAACCCGGCAAAAGGTGGACGGGTGCACCAGATCATGTGCGTCTCCGAAACCCAGTCGCAACAAGCCTTTTCGTCTATTCTCTTTTTGGAGCGGTGCCATTTCTGAGAGTTTCATGCGATGAAACTTCTCGTTTGTTCCAAGACTCCCGAACCTAGTCATGCAGCACTAGGAGTGACACATAGTTGCCTAAAGTGGCACATGGTTGCCTAAAGTGGTGTATAATTGCCTAAAGTGGCATGTAATTGCCTAAAGTGGCATGTAATTGCCTAAAGTGGCATGTAATTGCCTAAAGTGGCACATTGTTGCCTACGCAACGGTTAAAGCTCTGCAGGACAGGCTGACTTATGGCTAAACAGATACCAGAAGAGGATCTAAAAGGTATCGAGGAGATACTAAGGGCTCATCCTAATGGGGTCGACCTCAAGTTCATAAGCGCTGCCATGGGCAACACAGTCCCTCACCGCACGCTGCAATATCGCCTGCGCTATCTTGCCGAGCAAGGAAGAGCCGTAACTGAAGGCCAACGTCGTGGCATGAAATATTTTCCGGCATCGGCCACCGTCGGTACAGCGACAGAAGCAAAAGTGTTGTCTTTGTCTAGGGCCGCTCAGGATATTCAGAAAAATGTCTCGCGACCGCTGCTTTCACGGAAGATAGTTGGTTACAACAGGGACTTTCTGGATTCTTATAGACCGAACGAAAGTGCGTATCTTTCGGAAGCGGAGCGCATCCGACTTCATGAAACTGGCGCGGTCCAAACGGGATTCCAGCCGGCAGGCACATACGCGCGAAACATCTTGGATCGATTGCTCATTGATCTTTCTTGGAATTCAAGCCGTTTGGAAGGCAATACATATAGCATTCTGGACACTAAACGATTGATCGCCTTTGGCAAAGAGGTACAGGGAAAAGATCGTTTTGAAGCACAGATGATCCTGAACCACAAGGATGCAATTGAATTCCTTGTTGATAACGCTGACGAGATCGGATTCAACCGGTTTACCATTCGGAACTTGCACGGTGTTTTGGCAAACAACCTTTTGCCGGACCCGCAAGCGGCTGGGCGCCTTCGTCAAATTGAGGTCGAAGTTGGGCAATCGGCCTTTCGACCGCTGGCAGTGCCACAGCTTATCGAGGAATGTTTCAACCAAATCTTAGATACAGCAATGGCTATCTCAGATCCTTTTGAGCAGTCGTTCTTTGTCATGGTTCATTTGCCTTACCTTCAACCCTTCGAGGACGTGAACAAACGAGTTTCACGCCTGGCTGCCAACATTCCACTGATTAAGGCTAATCTAGTTCCGCTTACGTTCGCTGATGTGCCAAAGGACTTATACGTGCAGGCGACTCTTGGAGTATACGAACTGAACAAACTAGAACTACTCAGGGACATCTATCTCTGGGCTTACAAACGCTCAGCTGAACGCTATGCCGCAGTTCGCCAGTCACTGGGTGAACCCGATCCGTTTCGTCTCAAGCATCGAGATGCGCTCCGCGAGGTGGTCGGCACTATCGTAAAGGACCAATTCGATCGCGCAGCAGCTTTCAAATACCTAGAGACATGGACATCAGAAAATTTAGTAGAAGACGATCGCGATGAATTCCAACGTGTCGCTGAAGACGAGATTCTGGCTCTACATGAAGGTAATTTTGCTCGCTACCAAGTGCGCCCTTCAGAGTTTGAGGCATGGCGAAAAGTCTGGGAGCGGAAAGCTTAGTGAATAGGAGTGCGCGAGTCCACAACGCAGCGCTTTGTACAACACAGTTGGTTCATAGCGGTTTCCCAAATAGCTCCTGCTGAAGGTTTCAAATGATCTTCGGCTTTCGCTCGTTCCAGATAAGAAATGACCTGCCGCTTCAATTGCGCAACAGGACAGCAAAAACGCGCCAACCAAACTGGCTTGACCAGCTTTAAGTGTCAGCCCAACAGAGACTCTCTGTGCAGGGAATTATTGACCGACGGCACGATGAACATCACCGACCGCCTTATCGACAAGGGCCTTTCTCACATTTGCAACGATTCTATCCGCATCTACGCTTGCTTCTGGTATCGTCATTACTACCCCTCATTTCTTATGTGTCGCCGGCGACATTAAAGCGCGTGGATTTTGGAGTTGAAAGGAAGAGATCTCCGTTCGCCTGCCTGGCGAACGTTTCCGACACATCGGCTGCAGCAAGCTGCACGCCTCTATGTCGGTGAAGATGATGCCACATACAAGAACTGGGACAGGCTTGCATGCCTGTCCCAGTTGCGTGGTGGACCGGTTACCCCGTCCGAGCGACTACATCCAGGGCTAGAGGCAGGCTGGGCAATAGTGCTCGGTCGCGTTCTTGCGGCACTCCCATTGATCCTGCTCAGCACGCAGCACCAATTCGTGAATGCACTGATCAAGATCGTCGTGGAGATTTCTTGCAGCCACCAACTTTTCTTCATAAGGTTCGTTGCAGTGGTTGCATTCAAGGTAAATCATGACTCTAAGCATCTTTCTTCTCCTTCGTCTTTCGTTTCTTCTCCTTCTCAGCCGCTCGCTCCTGAGCTTCTTTGTATCGGTAGGAGTCTGCCTCAATCGAGATGATCTCCGCTTTGTGGACTAGCCGATCAACCAGCGTCACCACACAGGCTGCATTAGGGAACACGGAGCCCCACTCCTGGAAGGGTCGATTGGTGGTGACAACAGTCGACCGGTTTTGATATCGTGCATTGATGACCTCGTAAAGCAGGTCAGCATACCGATTGTCATAGCTCAGATACCCGACCTCATCCCTCTATCTGAGCGCCTTTGTCCCAGAAGCGCCTGTGACATGCGACTTCAGTCAACCCGTTCATGACGCGGACTGTTTCTTCGTTGGAATTCTCCATGTAGTAGATATGTGAGCTTGCTTCGCCTTCTCCTCAAGCTCCTGTTTCTCATCTGCCATGGCGGCTATTCGCTTATTTAAGGCCTCTATTTCAAGCGCCTTTTCAGATGGCTTCGGAACCGGTCCCCTGCAAGTAGACCTTCGCAATACCTACGACGCCGGCGGGCGCTGAGCGGCGTTCTCAGCTCGAGCCCAGGAGCCTTCTCAGTAGAGACCACCAGATACTCTCTGGCTTTGCCTGAGGCAGAATTGGAACAAGGGCGGCGGGCAGGTCTGTCTTCCAACGTTCTGGATCGAGAAAGTCGGCGGCGCCCAGATCGTAGGCTTTCTTGATCAGGACCGGATCTGGATAGTCATAGCTCACGAAAATATTCGTTTGAGGCAGCAAGTCTCTGGCTCTTTTGATGAGAGGCAGGGAGCGATCCGGATCGGGAGATAGATCGATCCAGACGAGGCGGGGTTGCAGGAAGCCGATTTTTTCCAGCGCTTCATCGATGCAGACTGTTCCTGCTATAGCTATATCCTTCCTCTTTCTAAGCAAATCCTCTATGCGCTTGATCCTCGTGGGGGCGTCGTCGGATACGAGCAGGGTCTTCAGGGTGGTTTTCTTCGTGTTCTTTCCGGACGGCGGCCCATGATACCGAGGGCGAGCCTGATGGCGGCGCTCGAGGGCCAGGGGGAGTTCTTCTTTCAAGCTATCGTGATGGAGATACTCCAACGCCCCCAGCCTGAAGGCGGTTCGCATGAGATCGGGATCGAGGTCCCGAGCGCTTACCCAGTGAGTCTTTTCAGGATAGCGATGGACGAGAGTGGCCAGGGTCGAGAGTGCCTGCACCGGTGCCGGATAGAGGTTGATCCAGATCGCCTGGACCTCCGGGCTCGCGGCTGCTCTCTCGGCGGTGCTCGACCGGGACTTGCCTGCCACGACGATATCGTCGAAACCCGTTAGCAGGGCTGCGATTGTCTCGGATGTCTCATGGTCATCGCATACCAGGAGGATTTTTACGGGGAGGTTCATGGTCATATTGTATGAAGAATTGTCCGGCTCTCCACAATTTCTCCACAGTCTTCACGGTCAGTCCACAGCCTCGCACTAGCATCGAATTGTGAGCGGCAAACAAAACTGACCAGGGGTGACGTATGGACTCTATCGAAGGCACGACCAATCAGATTTTGAGACAGTTGAAGGCGTCCGGACGGCTATCCAGGCTGGCGGTGAGCGAGACAGGATTCGCTTTCGATCCGACAACGGGCCAGAGTTTCACTCTCAATCAGCCGGCTATGGATGCTCTCAAGATCATCAAATCAGGCGAGGACTGTGACGGGCTTGTCAGAACACTCTCCGTTGAATATGACATTCCCGAGGATGTCGTGGCAAGCGGCGTTGAAGGATTCGTCCGGCAGCTCGGGAGATATATGAGATGAAAAAGATGATTGCCAGAAGACCCTGGCAGGAATGGACCGTCGCCGTGACAGGGATCAACTCCAAAGCCGACAATCCCGGTCCCGGCGGGGCGGTGGCTCGCTGCCTGAAAGAGCATCCCGATTTCCGGGGACGGATAGTGGGGCTCGGATATGACGCGTTGGATGCCGGTCTCTATAACAAGGACCTCTTCGACAGCAGTTATCTTCTTCCTTATCCGGCTTCCGGCGAGGAAGTCCTGCATGAGCGGATGAAAGAGATCGCCTGGCAGGAAGGTCTCGATGCCGTGATCCCGTGTCTCGACTCGGAGATGCAGAGCTTCGCCGGACTTGCCGGTAGGCTCGGGCAGTACGGTGTGAGGATGCTGACTCCTTCGAGGGAGCAATTGACCTTGCGAGCGAAGCAGCATCTGGAGAGCTTTTGTGATTCCCTCGGGATCGGCACACCTCGAATCAAAAGAGTGACGGATCCCGGATTTTTCGATAATTGCGAGGCGGAAGGCTGGTCCTATCCCCTCATGGTGAAAGGAGTCTTCTATGACGCCGTCATGGCTCATAGCGCCCTGGAGGCCAGGCAGGCGTTCGCTCGTCTGGTTCAGTCCTGGGGGTATCCCGTGCTTGTGCAGAAAGTGGTGAAAGGCGACGAATTCAATCTCACCGCCATCGGTGATGGAAACGGCGCCATGGTGGCGGAAGTAATGATGCGCAAGCGTGCCGTAACCGAAAAGGGAAAGGCCTGGGCAGGTGTTACGGTAGTGGATCATGCCCTTGCCGCGTTGGCCCGTAAGATAGTGGAGCGGCTCTCCTGGTCGGGACCGCTAGAGGTGGAGGTAATACGGGCCGACTCCGGCAAAATATACCTGATTGAGATAAACCCGCGCTTTCCCTCGTGGGTCTATCTCAGTCATGGTGTCGGGCGCAATCTTCCGGTGACGCTCCTGAAGTTGATGGATCGCGATCTCGATCTCTCCCTGGCGCATCCGCGCACCGGCGTCTTGTTCATTAGATACGCCCAGGAGCTCATCGTCGAGCTCCCCGAGTTCGAGTCGATTTTCATCAACGGCAGCTTGCGAGCGCCGGTGAAGAAGTGGTCGGCGTGATCCGGATGAGCCGAGATCTTGACAGTTCTCTCTGACAAGGATTGAATCCCCACCAGATTGCCGGGGGATCATTCTGGTCTGGCAATTGAATGTCTAGAGATTTGCCAGAACATGCCCGTCGGTATATATACCAACCATCAAGAGACCTGCCGGCAACAAAAACCCAGGGGTGCGGCATATATTTCTCAGATTCTCCCCCTTTTGGGCAATATATGCCGCACTTTGGCTCATTTCGAGCAATATATGCCGCACTTGACGTGGCTCAATGTTCGTATCGGCTTTGCCGGTGAACGTCAGGGCTTGATCTTCTTATTCGAACTTCTCCGTCTGGCACCGGTGCGTCTCATGACTTTTGTCTCAAACCGTTTTGACACTTCTCATTTCGACGTGCTCAGAACTGATGATGATATTGTATTCAACCGGCAGAACAGCGGACGGAACTTCTGAACAGAGTGATCTATGCTCACGCAGCCAGGTGGTGGAGCCGCCAGTCCGCATACTTTTGTAAACCCGCGGTGGCTGTGCTGGACGGGCTTCTGCAGTCTCTCCACAGTTCCTCCACAGTCTTCACTCTCAATCCACAAGGCATGCTTAGCATCGATATTGCAAGCACCGTTATGTGATGCGGGCAGGCAATGTTTTTTGCAGGAGATCTATTGAATGAGAGCAGATTCGCATGTTCGCAAGCAGTGGGAGCCGCCTTATATGCAGCCGCACAGGCTGGGGGAGATCAATAAGTTCGGTAACCGGGGACTGCGGGAAGATGTCACCGACTCTGTTTTCGGCGTGTCGGTGGACGACCTGGTAAGAAGGTTCGGATCGCCCCTTTTCGTCACTTCGGAAGAGCGTTTGCGATCAAACATAAGACGGATCAAGAAGGCCTTTTCAACGCGTTACGGCAAGGTCATTCACGGCTGGTCTTATAAAACCAACTATCTCAGCGCTGTCTGCAATATCCTCCATCAGGAAGGCTCTTATGCCGAGGTCGTCTCCCGCTTCGAGTACGAGAAGGCTCGTCATCTGGGAGTTCCGGCAGACAGGATAATCTTCAACGGTCCCAATAAGCAGAGACCGATTCTCGATCGTGCCATCACCGAAGGTGCCAGAATCCATGTCGATCACCTCGACGAGCTGCAGCTCATCGAGACCGTTGCCAGGGAGCGCAATATTGTCGTGCCCATTTCTCTGAGGCTCAATTTCGATACCGGCTATACCGAGCTCTGGAGCCGGTTCGGCTTCAATATCGAGTCCGGGCAGGCTCATTATGCGGCTCGTCTCATCGCTCTCAGCCAGCACCTCCGTCTCACCGGTCTGCACAGCCATATCGGCACTTTCGTCCTGGAGCCCAGGGCTTATGCCGAGCAGGTCAGGATCATGTGCAAATTCATGCGTGAGATAGAGTCCAGTCAGGATGTCGAGATCGATAGCCTGGACCTGGGCGGGGGCTTCCCTTCGGTGAATGCCCTGCAAAGGATATATCTGCCCCCGGAGCAGGTAGTGCCCGATATCAACGAGTATGCCGATATCATTTGCAAGGCTCTTCTGGAAGAGACCCAGTACAGGCTGCAGACCGGCAGGCAGAGACCGAGCCTGATCATCGAGAGCGGGCGTTGCGTGGTGGACGATGCCCAGGTCCTGATCGCCACCGTGGTCGGTACCAAGCGTTTGCACGACGGCACCCGGGCGGCGATTCTGGACGCGGGCACCAATGTGCTTTTCACCGGCTACTGGTACAACCATGACGTCAAGCCATCCCGTCCGCTGATAGGGGCTCCGGAGGAGACGGTGCTCTACGGCCCGCTGTGTATGAATATCGACGTGATGCGGCACACCATCCAGTTGCCGCCCCTGTCGCCGGGGGATCATCTGGTATTCAGCCCGGTGGGGGCTTACAACAATACCCAGTGGATGCAATTCATCGAATACCGCCCGTCTGTGGTTTTAGTGGACTGCTTCGATCGTGTTTCGATCATCCGCAAGGGCGAAGACCTCGATGTGATGACGCGTCAGGACGTCCTGCCGGATCATCTCGTCGAGCCATTCCCGGAGGACCGGATCACCATGCCCAGGGTTCTGCGCCTGCGTAAAGCCGATGACGATGCGCCGGGCCGAAGCGGCGGCTCTGCCTGATGGCGAGGGAGGGTGATTTGAACAAGCTTGGTTATATCGAGACTGTTTTCAGAGCATACGGGGCTTTCTTCCTTCTCCGTAATCCAGCTACCAATTCGCTCCTGCTCCTTGCTACTTTGCTGGAGCCGGTCCGGGGTCTCACCGGTTTCGCCTGCGGTCTCACAGTACTGCTTCTCCGGCGCTTGTGCGGATTCGCCTCGCTGAAGCATGATATCGATGTGGTTAATGGAATTCTGGTCGGTCTGCTCATCGGCTCTTTCTATCAGCCCGGACTTCGCACGCTTTTTCTGGTAGTGCTCGGGGCGCTTCTGGTGCTGATTTTGAGTAATATGATCGCCGAGCTCAAGCAGCCCAGATTGCCGGTTCTGGGTACCCCTTTCGTGCTGGTGGCATTTCTCGTAATTGCCGTTGCCATTTCGGTGAGGTTGCCCCTGGCGCCTCTTGCGCCCTCTGCCGATCTCACCTGGCTGCCGCATCAGGCCAATAGCCTCCTTAGAAGCCTGGGCTCTTTCTATTTCTGCGGAAGCCCGACCGGAGGACTCCTGGTTCTTCTCGCCCTGGCAATCGCTTCGCCTTATCTGAGCCTTCTGGCTGTCACGAGCGGATTCCTTACCGGCTTCATGCTCGAGGGGCTGGGGCTCATATCTGGCACTCACGCTTATATCGCCGCTCAGATGAACGGTGTCCTCACCGCCATCATAGTCGGCGGGCTCTTCTCGGCGCCCGGGGCTCGCAGCCTGACGGTGGCGCTGATCTGCTCGGCGGTTGCCGGGGTTCTATCGATAAGCCTGACGGCATTTCTATGGTCGACGGGGATGCCGGTCCTGGCCCTGCCATTTCTTGTCACTACCTATGGTGCGCTCTTCGCTCTCGGCGGGCACCACAGCACCGGCTGGAGCAGTTTCTGGCTCTATGAGCCGGCGCTTCCGGAGCTCAGCATGGAGCGTCTCAAGCTCGCCGGGGTGCGCGGTGTGGACGCCCGCAGTGTCGCCCTGAAGGCGCCGGTTTCAGGAACCTGGCAGATCTATCAGGGATTTTCGGGTCCATACACCCATCAACCGCCCTGGCAGTATGCTCTCGATCTTTTCATGACGCGCGCCGGCATGAGCTTTTCCGGCGAGGGCAAGCGACTTTCCGAGTATTTCTGTTTCGGCAAACCAGTGGTCTCCCCCTGTTCCGGACAGGTGGTGGACATGCGGGATGATTTGCCGGACAACAGACCCGGAGAGGTCGATCTGGTAAACAACTGGGGAAATTTTTTGCTCATCAAACTGGACTACGGTGCGGGGTTCGTCCTTCTCTCCCATCTGCGCAAGGGTAGTGTGAAGGTCGAGCCTTTCACCAGGGTGGTGCCCGGTGAGCTCCTGGCCGAGGTAGGCAATTCGGGCCGCTCTCCCCAACCCCACCTGCACATCCATGTGCAGGAGTCCGAATTGCTGGGTAGCTCCACGCTGCCTTTCCACCTTACCTGCCTCCTCGAGCTTCGAGAAGGCGGGTGCTGCTTCAGCCTCAATTGCCGACCCCGGGAGGGGAGCTCTATCGCAAGACCTCCGGGCAATTCCGCCCTGTTGAGAGCTCTCACCCTGCCGGTCGGCAAGAGGCTGGAGTATGCCCTTTTGACGGACCGGTCCGGTTCTACGATCAGCCGTTCCGTGGAGGTGGCTCTCGATGTGAACGGGCAGTTCTATCTCGATGCCGGTGGCGGTTGCCGGACGGCTTTCTATGCCAGCGAGGATCTGATTGCCATGTTCGACAGGCAGGGAGGTCCGGATCTTTTTCTCGACTCTCTAATTCTGGCTATCGGATTGACGCCTTTTGCCGATGGCGAGTTCGAATGGCAGGACGCTCCCTGTCGGGCGCTCCTGCCACTGTCTGTGGTGTCGCGCTTGAAGAGCAGGCTCATAAGTCCCTTCAGCAGTCTGGCCGAAAGCAGTTATAGAAGGCGCTGGGATTCTTCGGCCCGGGTCTGGATCCAGGAAGGTCAGCACCGGGCACCGGGCTCCGGTGTCCGGGTCAGCACCGAGGCTCGTCTTTGCGAGTCCACCGGTCTTTCTTCATTCAGTCTCAGCGTGGACGGAGAAATCAAGCTCATGGCAACTCTTGCTGGCAGCGGTTCGCGGGCGGATAATGGGCTTCCGGGTTGGATTGCCCGCACCCTGCCGGCATTGAAATGAATCGCTCCTCAGCTCTGAAGCTATCTCTGACCATCCTCGTGATCAACACGGCTGTCGCTTTCCTGGCGCTGTTCTCTTATAACGCCATTCTCGTGGAGGGCTTCAAGCGCTTCGTCAATCAGCAGGATCTCAGGCGGCTCGAGCCTGTGGCTGTTTTTCTGGAGCGCGAATATGCGAAGCGATCCAACTGGGTATTTCTTCAAGGCGATCCCGGCAAAGTGCGCTGGTGGATAGCCGATGTCGTCGAGTTCGGAGTGGCGAGACCGCCTCAGCATGTGGACCCGGAGGCCTCCGGGCCGCCTTTCCGGAGACGGCCGCCTGACCATCGTGGCCTGCTTTTCCGGATGGTGGTCAGCGACCCGGAGGGCACAGCCCTCTTCGCCCCGGGAAATCTGCCTGCCGGACCGGTAAGACGTCCTCTGAGAGAAGGGGACAAAACCGTCGGTTATCTTTCTGTGAGCCCGCTGCCGGAGGACCTGAGCCCTTTCGATCGGCGTTTTCTCGCCGATTGCAGCAGCCAGCTGGCGGTGCTCGCCCTGCTCCTCGCTTTGCTGCCTTCTGCCCTGGCTTATCTATATCTGAAAAAATTTCTTTCTCCCCTGCATAATCTATCCGAGGCTTCTCTGGCTCTCAGTCAGGGCGATCACAGTGTCAGGGTGGAGATTCCCGCCGACGAGGATCTGGGCAGGCTCGCTTCTGCTATCAACTCTCTGGCTGGCAGTCTCAAGCGCTCGGATGAGTCGCACAAACAATGGATGGCTGACTCTTCCCACGAGTTGCGCACGCCTATAGCAATCTTGCGGGCTCAGGTGGAGGCCCTGCAAGATGGCGTCCAGTCGGCGGACAGCCGCACACTGGGCATTCTCCATAGCGAGATCATGTCTCTCAATAAAATCGTCAATCAACTCTACGATCTGGCACGCTCCGATATGGACAAGCTTTCTTATCGCCTCGCTCCGGTGGATCCCTGCGAGATCCTCATCGAAGCAGCTGAGGCTTTCGAGGAGCGCTTCAAAGAAGCTGGTATAAAGCTCAAGGTGAACTTCGATTCCGGACTTCAGAAAAGCCCAGTCCTGGCTGATGCCGATCATCTCAAGCAGCTTTTCACCAATCTCCTGGAGAATTCTCTTCGTTATACGGACAGGGGCGGGTCTCTCGAGGTGAGAAATCTGGTCGGGGGCAGGAGCATGGTTGCTCTTCGTTTCGACGATTCAGCTCCTTCGGTGCCGGCGGACAAGCTGGACAAGATTTTCGAGCGTTTCTTCCGAGTCGATTCTTCGCGCTCGCGCTTGCAGGGTGGTACCGGTCTCGGACTGGCTATCTGCAAGAAGATTGCTGAGGGTCATGGCGGCAGGATCGAAGCTGGAGCCTCTCCTCTTGGCGGTTTGCGGGTGGAGGTCTGGCTCCCGATCAGGCAAGAAGCGAGTCAGTGAGGAGATGAACGTGGAAAACAAGCCTGAAAAACCAGATCATATTCTTATTGTCGAAGACGAGAAGCGGATCGCCGATATTCTCACTGCTTATCTCAAGCAGTCGGGCTTCGAGACCTCCTACAGGGAAACCGGTGCCGGGGTGGTGGATATGGTAAAGAACAATCCGCCTGATCTGATGATTCTCGACCTGATGCTGCCGGTCATGGGGGGTCTCGATATCTGCCGGGAAGTCCGGAAATTCTCGCCTCTGCCGATCATCATGGTGACTGCTGCCAGCGAGGAGATCGACCGTTTGTTGGGGCTCGAGATGGGCGCCGACGACTATATCTGCAAGCCCTTCAGCCCCCGGGAAGTGGTGGCGCGTGTGAAGGCGGTGCTGCGGCGAGCGCAGCTCAATCTGGCAGGGGAGAAAGAGCCCAGAATCTTCGATGTGGACGAGGAGAAGCTCAGGATCAGCATCAAGGGACAGCGTCTCGACCTGACGCCCACCGAGTTCCGCATTCTCAGCCTGCTCCTCAAGAGCCCGGGTCGGGTCTATTCGCGAAGCCAGCTCCTGGAGCTCTGTTATGCCCAGGAGCAGAATGTTTTCGATCGGACCATAGATAGCCACGTCAAGAATCTGCGTAAGAAAATCGCCAGGCATCTTCCTGAAAAGGATCTGATCCAGTCGGTCTACGGAGTCGGTTATCGTCTCGAGACATAGGATGAGACACCGCTTGCCTCCAGGTATTGAAGCTTGTAAGAGGTGTCGGTGGGCTTGTCCGAGTAGCGTTTTATATAGCCACCGTGGATGGTGAGGTCCGGCTTTTTCGTGGAATCGATATAACAGCGATAAGCCAGGTCGGGCTTCCACATGAGCTCATAGCATTGACCCAGGTAATAGTCCACGGCATTGTGATAATTGGCGGGAAGCTCACCGGGCAGGAGCGGTCTGAAAACGACATTGCCCGACTTGCAGCGCTCCAGATCGTTGAAGGCCAGGTTGGGACGGTTCATCTTGATCATGAGCTTGGCTCTCGCCAGAAGCGCATCCCCGGAAGAAGGATCGAGACTCACCGCCCGGTTCAGGTCGCGCCAGGCCCGGTCATATTCGCTGCTGTCGCTGTAACAGATGCCCCTTTCGGTGTAAGCCGGCGCGAATCGCGGATCGGTCTCGATGGCTCGGCTGAGGTCGGTGATGGCGTACTTGGTGGCTCCTACCATGCCGCAGATATAGGCCCGGTGATAGAGGGCCTCTTTGTCGTTTTTCATTTTCAGGGTCTGATTGCAGCCATCGAGCATCTGGACCAGATGACCGCCAAGGGCAGTCTTGACTGCTTTTTTCTTCCAGCTCTCGATGATCTTCTCCTGAGCGGGATCGTTGCCCACTCTGCTATCGACTCTGGCTCCGGCGCCGGGGATGCAGTGCCAGAGAAGCACAGCCAGGCAGAAGAGCGCTGCTGCGCGTAAAAAGAAATCTCGCCCGTTCATTTTCAGCCCTCGCAGATCCTTTCTCTTTTCATGTTAGAAAGGGCATGCGCAGCCAGTATGGAGATTGTGGAGAGAGTATGCAGAGGTTCTCGAGAACGCTGTTATGGTTGCGCGCCGAGGACCCTGTCGCAGCAGGCTTTGAAATTCTGCCGGGCGATGGCGCTGAATTGCTCTTCGCTTACATCAATGGCTCTCAAAAGCTCTGCATGATCTTTCAGGAAAACGAAGCGCGCTACCTCGAAAATCAGATTCCAGCCTCTACGAACTGTTCTTTTCAGGAAGAGCGGATAGCTTTTCAGGCGGTCTCTCAAGAAGGCCGTGTGAAATTCCAGGTGGGCAAGCTCGTCGAGAACTATCAGTGAGAAAGTCTCGCTGATAGCTTCGTTCTCGATTTTGCTCGAGAGAAGGCGATAATAGCATTTGCCGATGATCTCGGCGATCAATAGAATCATCAGCTCGGTTTTCAAACCGGATAGATGTCTCAGGGAGCTGAATGCCAGGTCGCTCCAGTGCCAGGTGAGGAGGCTGCCCTTGAGGGTGAGGATGATCGTACCCAGGGCCTGGGCATGGCTCTGCTCTTCCCTGACGAACATATCGACACAGGCGAGATAGTCCTCGTCCTTGAGGCGGCTGGCATAAGCCCTCAGGTGGTGACCGCCGCCGGTCTCGCCGAGCTGGAAGCGCTTCAGCGAGGAGATGAGAGGCGCCGCCAGGACCGGCGAGATTGCGATGCTGTCGGTGCGCACAGGGATGGGGCGGCTCTTCTGATTCTCCTCGAAATAAGCCCGCCAGTCGGCAGCCTGGAAGCCAGGTACTGGCCTGATTTGCGGGTCGGTTTGCAGCGCTAGAGTGGTCATGGTTACCTCTATCTACCGAGAGTAGCACGGCGGAGAAGCTCTCGATCGGGCGCAACGGAGTTTCTACCTGGTCTTTACCTGCGATTTACACCTGGGGACCTTGCCGGATCGTCGCTTTTTCGCCAGTAGGGACGATTGAACCAGAGTGGCTGTCTCTTCGTTTGATCTTTTGCAAGCAAAACTGCGGTAAGGAGGTAACGAGATGGACAGGATAACGCCCGAATTCTTTTTCGTCCTGGGGGTCCTTCTGACCTTCGCTTATATACCCTGTGTCGTCCTTCAGCTCGGGCTCAGCCCGGCGCTGTCCAGCCGAAGGTCTCCAGGGTCTCCTCCACGGTCATGTTGTTCTCGAGACAGTAGGCCATGACTATGGTGGCTTGCTCCAGGGTGAGCAGGTCGTGGTCCAGGTACATTTTCAGCTCGCCGGCATGATGCATGACCGCCTCGTCTATGAGGTTGGCGTCGAAAAGCGTCTTGACCAGCGGGACTTTGTTGGCGAGGGCCAGGGCTGTGGCAATCTGCAGATCTTTGTCCGATATGAGCCCGGTCTTTTTGAGGATGTCGGTGATCTCTACCGGCACCTTGTCCTCTTGCAGGCTCTGGGGGTCCTGATCAAGCATTGCCAGAACTTGCTGCAGCTCTTCCTTGCTCGAGGCATACTGGATCCTTTTGACGATCTGGGCCGCCTGGTCCTCGAAGAGGAGGCCCTGCTGGATCATATTGAGTATATGGGCAGCCGCCTTCGTGCAGGGAACCGAGGCGTATCCCAGCTCCACGAAGACCTGTTCCATGGGGCGGTCATAAGTGATTTCGATCTCTTTGGCTGTGAGGAGCTGGCTTTCGGATATGACTCCTGCCATGACGAAGAGCTCTCCGAAGCCGAAACCGTGCGGCGGCACTTCTATACTGGCGTTCTCCCTGAGGGACTGCTCCAGGGACATGGAGCGCAGTCTGGCCAGTTTCAAGGCGTAGAGAACCTGATCGCGATCCACCGCGCCATCCCTGATCAGTCTCTGGGCGGAGAGAGCCGAATTGAGGGCTGCCCGGGTGATCACCCCTCGGGAGAGCAGCACCATGCCCAGTGGCAGTCCGGTCTCCTGGCTGGCAGCCATACATTCTTCGACCTGGGGTCGGGAGGCCAGGGCTGTGGCCATGAGCAGCTCGCCCAGACGATTGTGGGTGGGCACCGCCTGGGAGGGCTGGGAAGCTGTTCCCATTCGGTTCAGGGCCTGATCCAGGGGGACGCCATCCCGGCCGGCCAGGGACAGAGCCTGGACGGCGTGCTCGAAGGGGATGAGACCGTCTCTCAGGCGTGCCTGAATCTCGATGGCGGCTCTCAACTGGTCCTCGGTGACGTGACCGTGCATGGTCAGGACTCGCCCAATCGGCAGGCGCATCTTGAAGGAGAGGCGGTAAGCAGCGTCGAATTGCTCCGGATCCAGAAGACCGCTGTGGATGAGGAGATCGCCTAGCTGAATATCAGTCGAGCCCTGCTGAGTCATCAGTCTCTCTTAAGGTTGCGCGAAAGCACGATGGGGAAGGTGCCTTCTTTGGCCTCGTTCTTGGCTGCACGCGCCGATTCGATCAGGGTCGGCAGGTCGTCGCCATCTGAGGGCAGGCCGGCGATACCGAAAGAGAGAACGAGGTTGCGCCGGTCCAGATCGTTTGCCAGAGGCGTATTGGTGAGAGCGTCCAATATGCGGTTTGCGACGAAGGCCGCCTGGGATGGGCGGGTGTTCGGCAGGATGATACCGAACTCGGTGCCTTCGAAATGGCCCAGGCTGTCCAGGGGGCGCTTGACCAGTTCGATCCGCCGTGCTGCGGTAGTGATCACGCCGGCGGGCAGCATCTCAGTGGCTATGCTGCCCTCGGACTTGCGCTTGCTCGCCTCGAAGAGTATGAAGGCCAGTGGCCAGTTGTAAGCCTCGAAGCGGTAATACTCGTACTCCATGAAGTAGAGCAGCGCTTCGGCGCTATAGATGCCGGTGTCCGGGCGCTGGAAATTGTACTTGAGAGCCTGGACGGACTGCTTCCCTTCTCCCAGGAAGTCCAGAGCGCCTGCTCTGGCATGGGTCGGGGGCTTGATCTCCAGAATCCCGCAGTAGAGGAAATTGAACAGGAGAGGCGCCCACTGGGCCATCTCCATGGGCTTGTCCCGGAGCAGGTCGGTGAAGGAGCGGCGGCGTTTTAGAAGCTCGTACATGTCTTTCTGCCACTGGAAGTCCAGAGGGTGGCCCTTGGAGAGCAGGAGCTTGAGCTCGGTCTCGCCGAGGTTCTTCTGCTTGAGCACGAGCATGGACTCATAGACCAGACCGGCTTCCTCGAGGTGCCTGAGCTGATCGAGCAGGGCGGTGCCTTCCATGATAGAGGCTTGCAAGCTCCGCTCGCAGGAGACCATGTCGGTGATCTTGTTGGGCTTGAAAGAATAGGAGCCTCGTCGCCAGGTGATCAGCTCTTTAAGGGCGTCGTCGCCCCGGGTCGCGCCCACCTGGGCATGCCTGGGGGCGCCGTCCACGAAAAAGACGCTGGCTATGGAGGTCTCCCCGACTACCTCCAGCAAGCCTGTCACCTTGCTCATTCCGTATGTGGAGAGGACGTCGGACATCTTGGTGTTCTCGAGGTTGCCTTCGAGACTGGTGGCGGCAGCGGTGGCACCGCTGCCCGGGGTGGCCGGCGAGCCGGAGTAGAAATCAGGCGGCAGGGAGCCTTGTGGAAGGTTGCCTCCGAAAGATGAGCCACCTCCCCCGCGGGTGGGCTGATCGCCGAAACGGCGGCTCGGACCGCCGCCGCCGCCACCACCGCCGATAGGGGTGCCGCTGAACTGATCCCGCTGGCTCTGCTGTGCCGGAGTGATGGTGTCCGCCGGTCGATTATGAGCGCCCTGGAAGGTCTGCATATGACCGCTCTGAGTGCCGGCGAAGCCCTGATTCTGGTTGAGATTCGGATTGGCGTAAGGCTGTTGGGGACCGCTCGTGGTCAGCCCCTGACCGCCGGCGGTATAGGGTGGGAAGGCGCCGGATTGGGTCCCCTGGTAGGCGTTGAAGGCCCCGGATTGCTTAACGGCCTGGAACGAGCCCGTGGCCCTCGGGCTTGCGGTGTTCTGGGTCTCGAGCATCATGACTACGTCGAGGATGAGATTGAGGTCAGTGGTCTCGAACTTCGAGACGAGTTTGGTCTGCCTGCCGTCATCTTCCCAGAGCTGCCAGGCGGGGTTGGGCGTCACTTTGTCGAATTTGATATTGATGATGTAGGTCTTGTAAGAGCCAGGCACAGCCCAGGAAACCTCGACTTCCTGACCCCGGTTGACCTGAGCCTGATCGAAGACGTTCTTGAGAGCTGCGTAGTCGGGGAAGGTAGATTGCTTCGGCAATCTAATCTTCCCTGGTTGATTGTGACGCTCCTTACCGAACACCTGGAGATTTCCTTTTTGAATTTAGTAAAATTCTCAGTAATTTTACTAATTTATGCCCCTTTTATCCATTGAGGCTCGCCGCAATTGAAACATTTGACCTGGTTGCAATGAAGAACTCCGCTGCTAACCCGGTCGGCGTGCCTGCTGCCTGTGTTATCAGCCAGCTGATTCTACTGGCGCTCTTTTTCGCCCTGGGGATGCTCGGACCGGAGACTACCAGTGCTCTTCAGGCTCTCAATCTGGACGGTATCAATATCGAGGCCGTGGGCGGCGCTTTCAGCCGGTATTACATTTGGCTGGCTGTGAGTGCTTTTATCGTCTGCGGTTTCACTGTCTTCGACCTGTCCCGGAGGGCTGACCCGGACAGGCTCGATGGAGTAGCCGGCGGCTCCGGTGAGCCCGGGCAATCTCTCCGCCGGTCTCTCCTCATTTATGGCGGCCTGGCGTTTTTTCTTTTTTATCTGATTCTCACGCGCTGTCTCCAGTTCCCCTTCGCCGTGGATGACTCGTATATCGATTATCGGTATGTCAGGTCGTGGGTCGACGGCATCGGGTTCGACTACAATCCCGGCGAGCGGGTTATGGGTTTCACCTCTCATCTGCATCTGGCCCTTCTTTCCATCTGCTATCTGATGGCTCGCCCGGTGGAGTTGCCGGTAATCTCTCAGATGCTCAATGTCGCCATTCAGGTCGGCAGCTATTTTCTGGTTTTCGTCTTCATGAGAAGGGCAGGCGGCGGTCCCCTGGTCGGGCTTGCCGGGGCGGCATTGCTGGCGCTTCTGCCCTATATGACCCAGGAGTCGATTGGCGGGAAAGAATCATCCCTGGTGGCGCTCCTCTGCCTGGCCACCCTTTATGCCATGGAGCGCAGGTGGCTTGCCCTGACAGCCTGGATCGCGGCCATGGTGGTACTGACCCGTCCTGAGGGAGGCCTCTTTTTTATACTCGTCTTCATCTGGGCGGCTCTTTGGAAAGACGAGGAAACGGCAGGCGGGAAGCAATCCTGGAAGAACAGGTATCAGGATATGTTGCGCCGGTTCCCGGCAGGCGCTCGGCGGGTTCTTCCCGCCTTCATCCTGCCGCTCCTGTCCCTTCTCGCCTTTGCCGGTTGGCTCTTCGTGTCCTTCGGCACGATCATTCCCCACGGCATGATCGGCAAGGCTCACATGTTTTACAAACCATTTCCGCTCATGGATATGGTTCTGGTCTTGCGTCGTCTCGGGGACGGCTGTCTCGTGCCGGAACTGATCATGCCTCTCGACCCGCTCTTCAGTTACGGCTACGACTTCTTCCGTCTTTATGGAGGAGTGCTGGTACTGCTGGCGATGCTCAAGTTTTTTGATAGCGGTGCCCTGAGATTCTATGGGATAGCCGTGCTCTGCTTCTGGTTGTTATTCACGGTCGCCAACCCGTACCTCTTCCCGTGGTATCTCTGCTGGTTCGCGCTTGTGCCACCGCTTCTGGTGCCAGTCTTGCTCCTGTGTATCAAAGAGTCCCTGGGGAAGGGAAAGAAAGGGCAGGATCGCCTGCTGGTCTCGGTTGCAACCTACCTGATAATCTGCCAGGTGATCCAGCAGCCGATCCGGCTGGAGCCCGGTCTGGCCTCGGTGAGCTTTTTCTGGAGCGGCGCTTATCAGCGTTTGTTGATCTACAGGGAGGCGGCTCTGCGGGCCCGGGTTCTCGATCCCTCCTGCCGGGGCGCTCTGGCGGCACCCGAGATCGGAGTGCTGGGCTACTTCTATCCGGGACCGATTCTCGATCTTGGCGGACTGGTCTGTGACGAGGTGATGAAATACGGACCGCCTCCCCCGGAGCTCCGGCGTACTACCGAGCTTTTTACCATCATCCCGGCAGCCATCCTCGAGCTTCGTCCCCGCTTTTTGGTGACCGACGGATTTTTCGGCGAAGCAGGACTTTTCAAGCTGGAGGAATTCAAGAAAGCCTATCGAAAAGATAGCTTCTATCCTCTGGAGCTCTGGAGCGATGGAATTTATCTTTATACTAGGGAGCCAGTCCCCGGGCGAGATTGAGGTCTTTCTTGTTGCGGATGTAGAGTGATCGATCCTGGGGCATGATGAATGCCCGGGTGTTTTCGGTTAAAAATGATGCGTTCAGGCCGAGCCTTTCGGAGGCGCTTGCCATGACTGCCCGGTTGATCCTGTAGAGCTTGCGCTCGTCCTCGAATACCGGTCTCATCGCCCGGTCGCTTCCGAGATAGTGCCAGTCCGATGGCGCGCTCATCGACTCCGACACGGTAACCGCCGGATGTCCGTCGTTGGTCGCGCAGATCTCGATACAACCGTCGATGTCGGTGGGATGTCTCAATGGAGCACCGGTGTCGAGCACGGCGACCAGATCGAAGCCGGGCATCTCGGCCAGAATTCGCAGAGCGCTGCGGGCGAACCAGCTCTGGTCCTCCCGGTCGCCGGGGTAAAGACCCTCGAACACGGGAATCGACAGGCTTCGTGCCAAATCGATCACCTCGCCGTCGTCGCTATTTATGGCGATGGTGTCAACCAGGGCGGACTTCGATGCGCAGTCCAGAGACCAGGCGAAAAGACTCTTCTCTCCAAGAGTCCTGGTATTTCTGTGGACCAGGCTCTTGATCTCCAGAGGCGCCAGAATTATAGCCAGCACTTTCGACTTTTCGAACATGCCAGTTTCCCCAAAAAAGCAGCCCGAATAAAATATCACTATTGAGATTCGAAATAAAGCCTTTCGAGATCGTCCACCATCTCGGCGGTGGTACGCTGGGGACCGATATTTGAGCGGAATCGGGCAAGCATGTCTCTGTCCTTTTGAATTTTCTCCAGCTGCGCAGCCAGATCGGCGTCATCGTTCAGCTCGAAGAGCAGCCCGTTGACTTCGTGATGAATCAACTCGGACATGCCTCCCAGATTGGTTGCGATCAGAGGCGTGGCTGTGGAGAGGGACGACTGGATCACCAGGGGGGTGTTTTCGTACCAGCGCGATGGCACCACCAGAACGTCTATATCGGTAAGCACCGGACCGAGCTGCTCATTGGGGAAAGTGCCGGCGAACTCGATGAATCGACGACGGGATGGAACGCTGTCCGCCAGCTCTTCGATGGTCTTGAAGTAAGTAGGAAACTGGCTAGGGCTCCCGTAGATCTTGAGTATTGCAGGCGGCTCTTCCTCCAGCCTCTGGAATGCCTTGATCAGGATGTCCAGTCCCTTGTGCTCGTAGATAGTCCCGATGAAGCCGATGCGCAGCTCTGCGGACCGGCTCTTCTCGCGATAAGGAGTGAGCAGCGAGGTATCGATGCCGAAGGGCACATGATGAATGAGCTCTTCTTTGAAGCCGTTCTTGATGAATAGATCTTTCATGATCCGGGTTGGCACTGTGATGGCATCGGCAGTATTGCCGATTTTTCTCAGAACATCCGGTCTGGCGATGGTGGCGGCGGCGGCAGGACCCTGTTTGCGCCTCGTGTAAAGCCCGTAGAGCGGATCGCTTTTCAGGACTGCCCGGGCGCCCGGCCAGCCCCGGACTGCAGGAAAGCGCTCCAGCAGGGCGTCGGCGAGCTGATCTCGAGAGGCGATCAGCTCAGGGGTGTAACAGGTCAGGCAGGGCTCCGCCCCCGGTCCGGGACCTTCGCAGATAGTGCCGTCTTTGCGCTTGAGCTGGACAATGGGGCAGATGAACCAGAAGTCCGTTGGCGACACCACAATCCTGACGCCCTTTTGTTTTGCCGCTTCGATTACCGATGCCGAGAGATTCTGGGCGTGCATGACATGGACGACGTCGGGCTGGAAGCTCTCGAGGACGGTCTCGAAGTGCTGGCCGATCTGCGGGTGCCGGTACTCGTGCTCGAAGGTGTAGCATTCCAGGCGCAGAGTCTCGGTGATCACATGGACATTCAGTCCCTCATACTCGTAGTCCCTGGTGGGCGGCCCCTGCTTGTGACGGGCATCTTCGTCGGGTGGATCGGCAGTGACGATCAGGACTTCGTGTCCGCGCTCGGTGAGCTCCCGGGCGATTTTAAGGGTCAGCACCTCGGTGCCTGCCCGGTGCTCCGGGAAGAATTTGTGGACGGTTATGAGAATCCTGGCCATGACCGGAGTATATTACCGGATATCACAGGCGGTGCGTCAGCTGAAATCGTTGCCCAGGCGAGAGCCCGGATCGAAGACCGTGATCTGTCCTGACGTGCAACGCAGACATTCCGAGCCCTCGAATTCCATCTGGCATACTTCACAGACACTCTTGGCGAATTTCGAATAGTCCTTCTTGACAATCCCCTGATCCTGCTGGACTGTCTGCTGCCCGCCGCCCTGGTTGTATGCCTGTTGTGCCGGTTGCTGATAGTTCTGGTACTGGGACTGCTGCTGGGCAGGCTGTTGCTGGGTCGGCTGCTGATAGCCCTGGTACTGGGACTGCTGGGTCTGTTGCGGGTGCTGAGCAGGTTGTTGCTGGACCGGCTGCTGATAGCTCTGGTGCTGGGCGGGTTGTTGCTGGACCGGCTGCTGATAGCTCTGGTGCTGGGCAGGTTGTTGCTGGACCGGCTGCTGATAGCTCTGGTGCTGGGCAGGCTGTTGCTGGACCGGCTGCTGATGGCTCTGTTGCTGGGCCGGCTGCTGATAGCTCTGGTAGTGGGACTGCTGGGATTGTTGCGGGTGCTGGACGGGTTGTTGCTGGGCGGGTTGTTGATAGCTCTGGTAATGGGATTGCTGGGCTGGTTGCTGATAGCCCTGGTAATGCTGAGGTTCGGGTCGGACCTCCAGATATGTGCTTCGAACCCTGTCGGCTTCTTCGACTCGACCCAGCCATTTGAGCAATTCAACAAGATTGGTGGCCAGCTGCTTGCATTCGGCATAGTCGTTGCCGTAGTTGATGGCGTAAATTCTCAGGGCTTCGCTGGCGTAGCCTACTACCTGCTCGTATTTTTTCTGGTGATAGCAGGCGGCTATGATGTTCTTGATCGTCTTGCCGACCTCGATGTGGTCGGCACCGTAAAGTTGAATCTTGACCTGGGTCGCATACTGGTAGATCTGCTCGGCTTCGGGATACTTCTGCTGCATGAACGCAAGCCAGGAGAGAAGATCGAGACAAGTAGAGACTTTTTTGGGATCGTTTTCGGTGCGGGCCTCTTTGAATGCCTGATAAATAATCTGCTCCGCCTCGGCATACTTACCCTGCGTAACCAGTTGAGATGCATGATTCAGGTAGGATTGCCAGGTCATCACGCCGCCACGAACTTTGCCGAAAACTCTTGCCGTTAGTTATTCTTGCCCACTACTTCAAAAACCTTAACACGATTTAAGAATAGCCCTCTTATCTAGTTATGTACCAAATGAGGAGTCGACTACCTCCGAACAGCCGGTCGGTTTCAAAAGTTGACCAAACTGTCCTCACAGCTCTTAATCTAATCGTACCTGATTACAAATATAGATAATTAATAGTAATCAAGGTGTTCTTGTTCTACCTGCGCCAAAATACTGACTTCCGCTCGAATTCATGTAGCGTGGAGGAAGAATTGCCTGCGGTCGAAAGAGAACTCGAGACCCCGACCAGGTCCGGTTACGGCTCAGGGAAATCGAAGCCTGAACTGGCTTCAGCCCTGGCGATCCCGGCTTCGATCTTTCTTGGGGCGCTCCTGATCAGGCTCTGGTTCTCGCTCCTCGATGGTCATCAGGTGATCGCCTGGTCTTGCGACGCCTATGAATATTTGCAGTATGCCGGGGCCCTGGGCGAGCTTCTCCGGCAGACCCCTCAATTCTTCCTGGATTGTTTTGGTGTTCTTGCCGGAGTCGCTGACAGCAGCACGAAGCAGTCCCTGGCTGCTCTCATGGCTCCACTGGCTGAGCCTGTGTCCCGGGGTGGTCCGCTCTTTCCGCTCTTCCTGGCGGCAGCCTTCGCTGTTTCCGGGGCTCCGGCAGCGGCAGACAATCTCTTCGCTCCGATTCTGGCTCAGGCAGCGCTTTCATCGTTGACCTGCGTCTTCATAGCTATGACGGCGAGCCGTCTTTTCGGCAACCGGGCGGGGGTAGCCGCCGGAGCGCTTGCCGCTCTCTATCCCGGCTTCATCGTCAATTCGCTTCGTTTCTACTCCGAGTCATTCGCCACTTTCTTCGTCTCGCTCATTCTCGCTCTTACCGTCAGCCTGCTGGGTGAGAAGAACAGCCGGCGATCCTTATTGCTGGGCCTGATACTGGGAGTAAGTCTCGCGTTTGCGCAAATCACCCGGTCAGTTCTGGTGCTTGTCGATCCGTTAGTCCTTGTCGTTCTCCTCTTCGCAGGCGCCCGGACCGGGACCATGGGGAACGTCTTGAGACGAACGATACCGGCGATCGTTGGCGGTCTCGCTCTGGTCATCCTTCCTTGCATGGCTCTCCAGTCTCTGGCCACCGGAGGCGCCAATCCCGTCCCCAATCGTCTGGTCCACTTCAATCTGTTTGTCGGTCTCGACGTCAATGCCCAGGGCTATCTCTCTTTCCCTTATCCTGATGGTCGCGGAATCGAGGAGAAAAGCCTGCCGCAACTCATTGCCATGCGCGCCAGCGAGAGTCCTGGGCGATTCGCCCAGCTTCTCTCCGGGAAGCCGGTGCGACTCCTGAAAGCGCCCTGGAACGACTTCAGAACGCCTGTGGGCGTTTTCGGATATGACGCTCAGGTTCTCTTCCATCAAATCTGTCTTCTACTCGGTGCTGCCGGAGTGATTCTCGGGCTCTTCTACCAGAGCAAGCTTGCAGGCAAGGCCTTTCTTCTTTCGGTCCTGGCCGCGCACGGCGCTTATTTCTTTTTCGACACCATCCCTCGCTATGCTCTGACGGCCATGCCGGTAGTGCTTGTTTTCGCAGGGGCCGGGTTTACTCTTCTTCTTCTCAGACGGCGTGCATTGCCGGCGATCGTCTCAGGCGTTCTTTTTCTTGTTATTTGCCGGAGCAGTCTCGAAGCCGTCTTGATCGAGCTGGCTCATCCCGGGCTGGATCTTGCTCTGGTGTTCGCCACGGGAATTCGCGTTCTCCTTTTCGGAGTCTTTCTCTATTTTCTCTGGCGGACCGCCTCTTCCCTCTGTCAGCTGTCGATGAGGAGGCGCCTGGTTCTCGCCTGTCTCTCGATGGTCTGTTTGCCCTTTGTCTGTTTGCCGTTACGAGCGCACGGAAGACCTGGTGAGTTCGAGACAGCCGTGATGGGCGGCTCTCCGGCGAGCCAGACCATCGCCCTTCCGGCGCAGCGTGGACAGAGAGCATTTTTTCTCCTCTTCGATTGCCGTGACTGGAAGACACTGGGTCAGGATGCCAGGGTGTCGGTGAACGGCACTCTTCTGGATTCGCCCGCCTTACCGCTATTGCCCTTCCTCCAGAATCTCGACAGTCCTATCGTGGACGGCTCTGGACGTATGACTTACGAGGCCGAGCAGATCTGTCTGGCAGTGCAGTCGGTGGCCGGAGGCGCCGATCTCGACATGCGGCAATGGTTCATGATGCCGGTGCCGGCAGAGCTCGTGGCTCGAGCCGGCGACCGGCTAGAGGTGGAGTTGCGGCGCAATCGTCACCGGCCCGGCGGTTTGTTCGGGGGCTTCAAGTGCCGGCCTGATCGAGCGCGTATTCCATCGGTGGCGCGGTTCTCGTGGGACAAAGCTTTTTATGGTGTGGAAAGCGACAGCGGATTCAGCGACAGCCGTTTCGACGAGACTATCGCAGTCGCTTCCGAGCGAGGTGCCAGAGAGCTCAATATCCGTCTTCTGGCCTGTCCCCTCTCGAATGGTCCGGTTTCGACACTGCCGGGCACTCGAGTGGCGGCGCCGCCCTCTCCGGAGCTCTCCGGATCCGTCGAGCTAGCCTGCCCGGGAGAATTCAGCCGGGATACGATCTGGGCAGTGAGGGTAAAAGCCCTGGTCGAGAACGGGTCTGAAAAAACCGTTCAGGCGCCGGTCAATTTCTCGGTACTGGTAGGTCAGGAGACGAGCCGCTATATGACTGGCTTCGTGCCAACCAGTCTCGATCTGGAGCCAGGAGCGAATCGAGTCGATTTCGCATTCCCGGTCAAGCCTTCCTCGTTCCCTTCTCGACCGGAAAAGGTGCGGCTGGATTTGACCTCCGGTGGGCTGGCAGCCGGCAACCAGTTTTTCGGTGTGAGAAACGGAGTCGGAGAAGACCTGTCCGTGCCGGCGCTCGAGGTGAGTGTGAGCCCCCTTCTTGCTCAGCCTTTCGCTCGTTCTTACGAGGTGTTCTAGTGCCGGCAAGAGTCTTGCGAGTCCTGGAAAATTGCTGGCCGGCCATGCTTGTGGTGGCAGTTGCGCTAGTCACCTTCGGAAGAAGTCTTTCGGTTTATTTCCTCGCCGATGATTTCGGTCATGCCCACTATATCCAGGAGATCTTCAACGGCGATCTGAACAGGCTCTTCACCTGTCTCACCGGCAACTTCATGCAGGTGGACACGATGGCGGTCTACAGGCCGTGGTTCTTCCTCACCCTGCTCACTGATTTCGCGCTCTATCGGGGCAATGCCACTGGCTGGCAGGTCACCAATCTGACCCACTATGTGGTCTGTTGCCTGTTTCTCTACTTGCTCATCAGAGAGCTCACTTCCTACTGGGGCAAAAAGCGCTCTCGGGCGGCGGCGCTCTTCTCGTCCCTGCTTTTCACCGCCAGCCCTCTTCATTGTGAGAGTGTGAGCTGGATGGGAGGACGGACTGATGTAATCTGTCTGACCTATTATCTGGCGGCTCTGTATTGCGTGGCTCGTTTTCTCAAGCGACGATCCGCGACGAGCTGGCTCCTGCTCGGCCTGATAGGCTTTTTCCTGGCCATGTTCACCAAGGAGATGGCGATCGGCTTTCCTGTGGTGGCGTCGGTGATGGCACTGCTATTCGCCGGCTCCCCTGGAGATTTCGACGATCTCCCGGAAAGCAAGGCCGCCGGGGACAGTCCACGGCAGGCTGTGGCCGTCGGAGTATCTGCCGGAAGTGCGGGCGGCAGAGCCGGACACGGTCTTGACGCTATGCGAGAGCCTGCCCTGCAATCTGGCTTTCTTCCCCCATCCCTCGGTCCCGTCGCGATTCCTGCCGGTAGGCGCCGGCAAATCGCAGCGGCGCTGGCGGTGGCGGTGCCAGCTTTTGCCGCGACCGCCGTCTATATGGTCATTCGTTTTATGGCCCTCGGGACTGTCAGCGGAGGCTATAAAGGAGGGCTGGGCGAAGGACAGCTAGAGAGCATAATCAGTCGTTTTGGCGATCTGGACACTCTGGTTAGATTCGCCTTTCCTTTCAATTACTCGATATTCGGCGGCAACGTAGCGCCGGTCCAGTATCTGGGTCTTATGTATATAGCGGTCATCTCGCTTCTGGTCACCCGTCTGCTTGCCGGCGCCTGGCCCAGAAAGTGGCTCCTGTTCCTGGCTTGCTGGCTGGTCACCGCCATTGCGCCGATCTATCAGCTTTACGGTCTGGGTTTCGATCTGGAAGGCAGCCGCTTCTTCTTCTTTGCCACGGCGCCCATGGCTGTTCTTCTTCCCGTCCTCTTGCTTTCACCTCTGAAGCGCCGATCGTCTGCCGGGGGCGAAGCCAGGGACGAGATCGAGACGCCCTTTTCTTCGAGGCTCTTTGCGGTCTCCTGTCTGTCCCTCGTCGTCCTGGTGCTTGGCAATATGCGAATCGCCACCAGGAACAATACCGCCTGGCTCGAAGCCGGCCGTCAATCGAGAGCCCTGGTCGAGCAGCTTTCCGGCTGCCTGAGCGGGGTTCCGGAGGGCAAGCGAGTCGCCCTCCTGGGTATTCCAAATGACTATGCCGGTGCTCATATCGTCCTCAACGGGCCGACCCTCGGTTATATGCTCAGCCCTCCCTTCACGAAAGCCGACCTGGCATCCCGGTTGATTACTTTCATGCCTTTCTCCTACGGCAGCCCGGAAAAGATCAACCAGATCGCCTTCCGGTCGGCTCTGGCTGATCCTGATGTGGTGGGATTCTACGCCTGGAACAGGGAAACCCGCGCTCTGGTTCCTCTGTCGATCGAGAGATCTTCTCAAATGAGTGCCCGAAAAGTAGCGGAGCCTCTCGACGTCGAGGGACCGCCAGGGTCTGCCGGTGAGCCGGTCTGGCTGCCCTGGGAGCCTGGCGGCGGTCTTTCGATCAAGATTGCGCCACTGGATGTAGTGCCGACTAGTTATGATTACCTGGAGATCGAGATCCCCCGGGAGCAGGCTCAAGGCATCAGAGACGGTGTTTTTTCGCTTTCCTTCGCCGGGCGGTCTTTCGACACCAGGGTGTCCTACACGGAGCCGCGGGGGGCTGGTCTTGCTCCGGATAGTCCTGCAACTCTTCGGGTGCCTGTATCGAGCTTCTGGAGCTGGTATACATCCGGCAAGATCGAGTCAATCGCTTTGCGATTTCCTCGCTTCTCGAAATTGTCACCCGGCAACATGTGCCTGATCCCTGCAGAGCGTTTGGAGCCTGTTATCGAGGTTCTGGATGAGTCCGGAGACAGACCGGGGCCATTCGGGGCTTACCGGGTGAGCCATGAAGGCGACACCCGCTTGCGAGTCCGAGCTCCATCCGCTGCCGAGAGCATAGAGCTGCTTGTCGGGAAGTGCAATTTTCTCGCTGAGAGTCTCCACGGCGAGTCCTTCGGAAAGGAAATCGGGAGCAGGCAGAAGGCGATGGGGGCGGAAGCGGTTTTCAGCCTACCCAGAGAGAGCTTCGTCGGGATAGGCTACTATCAGATTTTCGCCCGTGCTCTCGACATTGATGGCGGTCAGATCGGCGAGCTCGCCGGTCCATTGACGCTCGAGTTGCGTTATTGACCGTCTACTCGAGTAGGCTTACATGGTAGAATCCGCTTCGGTTCAGGAGAGAGTTATGAAGGCAGTTGTAATCGGCGGCAACGGATTCATCGGCACCAGCCTTGTCGAGCATTTGCTCGAAAAGGGCGTGACGGTGCGTATATTCGATCGCTATCCGAGTCGCTTCAGCGAGCCCTTCGCCGATGTCGAATATGTCACAGGCGAGCTCGGCAACCACGGCGATCTCGAAGATGCCGTGCGCGGCATGGACTGGGTATTTCATCTGGCCTATACGACTCTGCCGGAGACCAGCAACGACGATCCTGTCCATGATGTCCGCTCGAATGTCATCGATACCATCCAGCTCCTCGAAGAGTGCTGCAAGAATGGCGTCAAGAAGTTTGTCTTCGTCTCCTCTGGTGGTACTGTATATGGTGTGCCGCGCGAAGTCCCCATCCGGGAGGATCACCCCACCGAGCCGATCTGCTCGTACGGCATAACCAAGCTCACCATAGAGAAATATCTGCACCTCTACCATCATCTTCGTGGTCTCGACTATGTCGTCGCCCGGATCGCCAATCCCTATGGCGAGCGGCAGAACCCCAAGGCCAAGCAGGGAGTGATAGGTGTCTTCCTGGGCTGCATAGTCGATCACCAGCCCCTCACCATATTTGGTGATGGCGAGGTGGTTCGCGATTTCATCTATATATCCGATGCAGCTGCCAGTCTGGTCGCTTGCGCCGAATACGAGCCCGGTCAGGACAAGAGTGCGCCCCGGGTATTCAATATCGGCTCGGGCAAAGGCTATTCTCTCAATCAGATTGTCGATACAGTCAGGCAGGTGGTGGACGACGAGGTAAAAATCCACCGGGTGCCGGCCAGAGCCGTGGACGTCCCCTCCAATGTTCTCGATATCGATCTCGCCCTCGAGCATCTGGACTGGAGACCTAGAGTCGACCTGAAAGAGGGGATCGAACGTGCCTGGAAGTGGATCGGTACCTGGCAAAAAATTAACCAGCTGCCCGTGCTTAAGCAAGACTAAGGTAGTATCGGGCAAATTGCCCCGTCCCGGCGTTACATTAGGAATTGCCAAGTTGACCCCGGGCCTTCCCTGCGGGAGAATCACGGGTTGTTGAGAACCACCGGAGCCCCCGTGAGCGATCCTGAAATCGTTACCGTAGATCTTTCGGTAATAGTAGCCGTTTACAACGAAGACCCCCGCAACCTGGTCAAGCTCCTGGACCGGCTCCAGTCCTGTATTGGGCCTACCGGCATGAGTCATGAGGTGGTTTTCGTCAATGACGGGAGCCGGACGCCCACGTCGAGTGCGCTCCGGGAGCTGGCGCTCGAGTTTCCCAATATCAAGCTCATCGAGCTCTCCCGTAATTTCGGGCAACAGGCAGCCATCACCGCCGGTCTCGATCATTGCTCGGGCCGGGTCGTGGTCAATATGGACTCTGATCTGCAGGATCCTCCAGAGCTCATTCCGATGATGATCGACAAATGGAAAGAAGGCTATGACGTGGTCTATGCCACCCGATCCAAACGTCGCGATCGTTTTCTCAAGCGCCATACGGCCTTTCTTTTCTATCGTGTGCTCGGGGCCGTCTCCACCGTCGAGATTCCGTGGGATACGGGTGATTTCAGACTCCTGGACCGGGCAGTCGTGGAAGCCCTGGCCAGTGTGCCCGAGAAAAGCCGCTTCATTCGTGGTCTGATTCCCTGGCTCGGTTTCAAGCAATGCGGAGTGCCTCTCGATCGGGAAGCCAGAGAGATCGGCGAGAGCGCCTACACTGTGCGTAAGCTCCTGAGCCTGGCTCTGGACGGGCTTCTGGCATTCAGTGTCGCCCCGCTTCTCTTCCTGCCGGCCCTGGGCGGTATTCTGGCTGCTCTGGCGGCCCTGTCCTTCGTTGTCGCCTTCGTGCTTGCCGGGCTCAAGCTGGACAACGGCGTCCTTCTCTGCGGAGTCGCCTTTTTTACCGGTTTGCAGATTGCCGCCACCGGTTGCGTCTCTGTCTATCTGGCCAAGGTCCTGGATGAGACCCGGCGCCGTCCTACCTATATAGTGGCACGCCGTCTCGGTCTCGGCTTCGAGCCGCAGGCGGGGGGATCCAGATCCGGCACCACCAGTGAAGCCAGTCTCGCCCCCGAGCTGAGCCGTATTGTCTAGCTGGGTCCGGCTTCGTTGTGCAGCTCGGCGCTGAGCTGGGCGATTACTTCTCTTGCTCGCCCGATAAGCCGCTCTTTGCGCTCGGGCTCCAGTCCCTCCAGCTCCTCTATATAGGCGCCCAGTGCCTCCACCGGCGATGCCACTGCCGTCTCGGTGAGCTGAGGCAGACGGGCTCGACGGTGGGAGGGGATGACCTCAGGCTGGAATCGCACGGAAAGGCAGCCCGAGGCAATGGAGAGCACCGCCTGCTCGTCCACCTGGTTGATGCGCTCCTGGTCGATCCGGTAGCGCACCCGCAAAACGCATCCCGGCAGCATCTTCTTCTCGACTTTTAGAAGGAGATCGGCCGACGGATCGTCGCTTGCCGCCAGATCGGCGTCTACCGTCACGAAGGGCCTGGGATCGATAGAGTGGAAGCGATAATTTACCTTGCCCCTTTCTATGGTGGCACGCACGAAACCCTTATCTTCCTTCGACTCGCCGAAGTCCACCCGCTCCAGGCTGCCGGCATAGACGATAGCGGGATCCGCCTGCCTGATGATCTGGTGCTTGTGGATGTGGCCCAGGGCGACATAGTCGACCCTGGGGTCGACAAAGATGTCGGTGGGAAATGTCAGGGTATAGCCCACCAGCAGCTCTTCTTCGATGCCGGCGACAGCTCGGTCCACGCTCATATGAGCGGTGACCACTGTCGGCAACTCGGGATCGAGCTCCTGATAGTATCCTCGCAAAAGACCCTCCACATGGCTGACCAGCACCGCGTCGAGCTGAGCCGCCGAATAGCCCTGGTATTTGTCCAGGGTCATGAGATTGTGCCTGGTGACATGGGGCAGACCGACGAGCTGCAGGGGACCGGAAGCAGTCTCGAGACGTATGGAGAGGGGGCGGTCGATGATGGTGACTTCCGGAACTTCCAGGCTCTGGAATACCGAGAGGGCGTGGGACTGCGTGGACCGCAATAGCTGATCGTGATTGCCCACCACGAGCACGGTCTTGATGCCTGCTCTGGAGAGGCGCCGGAGCTCGGCGGCAAACATCTTCTGGTAGATGGGGGCCGGGGAGGCGTTCTTGTAGGCATCGCCGGAGAAGAGAAAAACATCGATTTTATTCTCTATCGAATAGTCCACGACCTTGCGCAGGGCTTCGACGAAATCCTCGAAGCGCACATTCAGCCCGGTCTCCGGGTTGAGTCGCCCGTGCGACTCGCCGGAACCGAAGTGGATATCGGAGACATGTACAAGCTCAACAGCCATGGGCTCATTTTAGATCAAAGCTGACAGGGTAGAATTAGCCATTCGATCTTGAAGGAACAGGAAAACTTGCAAGGCCTCTCTTGCTTAATTCTCGTCTTTCTTGCGCTGGGCACGGCAGTCTATCCTGCTTCGGGCGCTTCCGATCCGGCCGGAGAGATCTCAAGGGCGGTGGAGTCGGATGGTATTCTCCATCCGTCGCTCGGATTTCGAATCGCATTCGAAGAAAATGACGCTCTCCTGTCTACCTGCAGGCACCCGCGGGCCAGCCGGCGGGACTTGAAAGTCGATGCTCTTCTATTGGCCCGCCGGATGGGTGTCGATGTATCACCTCTTAAGCGCAATAACGATCGAGTCCGGCTCAAGACCCTGGAATTGCAGCTGGCTCTTGCCCTCGATCGCCTTGAGAACAACCGCAGGCTCTCCGGGCGCGGGAGCCTCGATGCCAGATAAGAAAACCAGGAAGCATTCTCTCAAGAAAGGCGATCTGATCAGTCTCGTGATCGAGTCCCTCGCTCCGGGTGGCGATGGCGTGGGGACCTGTCAGGGGTTGACGGTATTCGTCGCCCGGACGGCTCCCGGAGATCGAGTGGAGGCAAGACTTTTCGACGTGCGTAAAGACTTCGCCCGGGGTAGTCTGGAGACTCTGCTGGAGTCAGGACCCGAGCGTGTCGAGCCAGTCTGTCCTGTGTTCTCTATTTGTGGCGGCTGCCAGTGGCAGCATGTCTCCTATGCCGGGCAGCTGGAGAGCAAAGAAGACATAGTCAGACAGGCGGTCAAGCGAATCGGTGGGCTCGAGCCCGATCTGGTCGAGTCCTGCGCCGGGACCAGTCACCACTTGCGGTATCGCAACAAAGCCCAGTTCCCGGTTGCTGCCGGAGCCCGCGGTGGGCTGGCTGCAGGCTACTACGAGCGCAATTCGCACAGTCTCGTCGATATCGATGGCTGCCCGGTTGTTCCCGAGCCGCTAGAGCACGCCCTTACCGAGATCAAGCGGGCTCTCTACCGTTTGCGCTTCAGCGCTTATGACGAAAGAGACCACCTGGGACTCTTGCGGCATATAGTCTTGCGTGAGAGCACCGAGAAGAAGAATATTCTTGCCACTCTAGTGTTAAACGCGAAAGGACCCGGCTCTCTTTCCAGGGAGGAGCGAGCCTGTCTCGAGCAGGTGGCTTCCGAGGTGATCGCCCGGTTGCCTGCCGTAAGCGGCTTCTGTCTCAACTTCAACAATCTCAGGGGCAATCGTATTCTCGGTGATACGACTGTTTGCATCGAGGGAAGCCCCACCGTCGAGGAGGTTCTGCGCACGAGTCGGGACGGGAGGCCGGAGCGACTCAGAAAAGGGCTTGCCTTCCAGCTCTCCACCGGAAGCTTTTTCCAGGTCCATTCCGGTCAGGCCGTTTTCATCCTCGATGAGATCTATGATCTCTTGGAAGGAAGAGGATCTGGGCTGATCATCGATGCCTATGCGGGGGTGGGAGTGATCGCCATGTGGGTGGCGGATCTCGCAGAGCGCGTCGTGTCAGTGGAAGAGAATGACCGAGCCGTGGCTGATGGACTAGCCACCGTGGCCGCCAACCAGATCGAGAATATCGAATTCAAGCAGGGAAAGGCAGAGGTGATCATGCCGGCTATGGCGGCGGAAGGACTTCGCCCGGATGTGATCATTCTCGATCCTCCCCGCAAAGGCGCGGCGCCGGAAGTTTTGCAAGCTGCCATGAGTCTCATGCCGGAGCTGATTATCTATGTGAGCTGCAATCCAGCCACTCTTGCCCGGGACTTAAAGATCCTGAGTCGGGGTACTGGTATAAACTGGCAGGAGAAGCAAGCTCATATTGGGTATAAAACTCAACGAGTGAAGCCTGTCGACTTGTTTCCGCAGACATATCATGTCGAGTCGATAGCATGCCTTGAGAGGGTTTTCCACGATGGTACTGTCGGGAATCTGGAAGAAATCTGAAGATCAAAAAGAGCCCCGCAAGCCCGAGCTCAAAATCAGCCACGAAAAGAATCTGCCTCCGGACGATGTTCAGGATATCTGTGCTTCGGTGGGCTGGAGCCGGCGAGAGCCGGAGCTTATCTCGAAAGCTCTTGAGAACAGCCTCTCGGTGGTCTCGATCTGGGACAGGGGCCGCATTGTCGGCTTCGCCAGAGCCACCGGCGACATGGTTTTCAACGCCACGATCTGGGACATGGTGGTAAGACCCAGCTACCAGGGCAGCGGCGTCGGGCGGCTGGTCATGCACGAGCTTCTCAAGGACCTGGACGAGCTCGGTATTCCTCTGGTGACGCTTTATGCCGACCCGGGCACGGACGGCTTCTATCAGCGATTCGGCTTCCTGGCCGATCCCTCCGGAGTGCGCGGCATGTTCCGGGAAACAAGCTGACAAGAGATCCACAAACTTAATAGAAAAGCTTATGGAATTTGAGCTTATGGCTTCGTCATGGTAAATTTTCCAGTCGGATTTATAAAGCTGTTTCTAGCGCAATCGACGCGCGGGGGATGTCATGAAGGTCATTTTGCAAGATAACGTAGCCAAGCTGGGCACTGCCGGAGATATCGTGGAAGCCTCCCGGGGTTACTACCGCAACTTCCTCGAGCCCAGAGGTCTGGCTGTCCTGGCCACCAAAGGCACCCTCAAGAAGAGAGAGGAAGACCTGGAAGCTCTCAAGCGCAAAGCCGACAAAGCTCGCCAGGAAGCCGTCGCTCTCGGCGAGCGCATTGCCGCCCTGCCGCCTCTGCAAGTGCAGACCAAGGCAGGCGAGACCGGCAAGCTCTACGGCAAGGTGACGAACAAAGAGATCGCCGCCCAGATCGAAGCTGCCATCGGCGTCCAGGTGGACAAGCGCACAGTCAAGCCTCTCGAAGAGATCACTTCTCTGGGCAGCTACAAAGTCCAGGTCAAGCTCACAGCTGATGTCATCGTCGAATGCGAGATCGATGTGGTCATCGAAGGAACTCCCGTCCGTGACCTGCCGCCTGCCGAAAGCGAAGCTCCTGCGGAGGACGCCGAGGCCGCCGAAGAAGAGTAAGCTCAGGCTCCAGTTCAGAGGCCGGATCCATCGTCTGGATCCGGCCTTTTTGTTGATACCGGCAATGGTGAAAAGAGCAGTCCGGGATGTCAGTCGCCCAGAGGCAAGCTGAGCTGGCTCGATGAGCTCCGGGCCGCCTGGCGCGGCCGCTGCTCCAGGCTCCTGGGCCTGGAGCCCTCGCTGTCCTCGTCCTCTTCCTCGTCGCTTTTTGTCTTTTCCGAATCGCTGCTTTCTTCCTCGGTGTCGAATGGCGTGGAGGAGATGCTCCCATCGAGATTCTTTTTGAGGATCTCGACTTTCTGCTCAGCCCCCGTGAGAAACTCCTCGCACTGGCGGGAGAGCTTCATGCCTCGCTCGAAAAGCTCGAGAGCCGCTTCGAGCTTGACCTCGCCGTCGAGCTTCTGGACTACTTCTTCGAGCTCCATGAGGGTGCTTTCGAAATCCCTTTCTTTCTTCATTTCTACCACCAGTCCTTTTGAGTGTCGGATACTGAGACAGTAAGCCTGCCTGTGCGGAGGAGGACTTCGAGGACGTCTCCTTCGTTTGCCTGGGAAAAATCGGTGATCAGCTCCCCGTCCGTCTTTCTGACGATGGCGAAGCCCCGGCTCATGACGTTTTCGGGCCCGAGAGCCAGGAGTCTCTTGGTGGCGACGCTGTGACGGTGCCGGTAATGCGTGAGGCGGGACTCGACCTGATTGGCCAGGAGCCTCTGACAGTGAGCGATCTCGGTGCTTTTGTGCCGGAGCCTGTCCTGGTAGCGCATCAGGGAAGAAAGCGGGCTCAATCGCTCGAGATTGTAGCGGCAGTCATCGAGACGCTCGTCCATGGCGTCGATAAGATGTCCCTTGAGGTAAGAGAAGCGCTCTAGAAGCTCGGCGCGTCCTCTGGCTACCAGCTCGGCCGCGGCTGTGGGAGTGGGGGCGCGCAGATCCGCCACCAGATCGCAGATAGTGATGTCGGTCTCGTGCCCGACGCCGGAGATGACCGGTACCGGCGATCGGAGCACAGCCCGGGCGACTGTCTCGGTGTTGAAAGACCAGAGATCCTCGATGGATCCTCCTCCCCGGGCAACTATGATAACGTCGAGGTCGGGCATCTCGTAGAGCAAATCGAGCGCCCTGGCGATGCTTTCTTCGCTGCCTTCGCCCTGGACCTTGGCCGGTGCGATATAGGCCTTGACCATATTGTTGCGCCGGGAAAGGGTGTTGATGATGTCCCTTACGGCAGCTCCGACAGGACTGGTGACTATGCCTATCTTTTCAGGAAGCATGGGAATCGGGCGCTTGCGCTCCGGCGCCAGCAGGCCTTCTCTGTCGAGCATCTCTTTGAGCTGCTCGAAGGCGAGCTGCCATTCGCCGACGCCCACCGGCTCTAGTTTGGTCACCACCATCTGGTAGGCGCCCCTGGGTGGATAGACGCTGAGCTTGCCCCGGGCGATCACCGAGATCCCGTCTTCGAGGCGGAAGCGAATGCCCTGATTGGCGTTCTTGAAGCAAACGCAGGGCAAGGTGGCGTTCTGGTCCTTGAGAGAAAAGTACCAGTGCCCGGAAGGATAGACTTTGGCGTTGCTCACCTCGCCGGCTACATAAATAAGGTCGAAAGCCGATTCGAGAAGGTCTTTGACCTGGCCGGTCAGCTCGCTGACCGTCAGGACCGGATGCAATGGATTGGATTCTTTAGGGCTGTACATAGAATTAAATACGTCCGTCAGCAAAAGATAGTTCGATTGGCATGATTTTTGGCACGATCTCCAGACAATTTAATCTAGGTAGAAATAGTTTTCTTGTTTATATCCTTTTGATGCCGATTCGAAGATGCCTGGTAGCTGCGGAGGGGATATCGTTCGCGTAGCTTGTCGGCTGCTCTCAACCCGCACTGTGAGCGGTTTTGGATGGATAAAACCGGAACAAGGCCGGGCATAGAGATGTCGTAGATAAAAGCAGACGCTGATATTTCATTTGACGACTGTTTCGGGTGTGCCATATATTAGTATGGCATACGGAAGTTTGGCTGTGTTAAAAAAAGGGGGTCTCTTCATGGACCGCACATTATTCTCTCCCGCCATGATCGATACATTCAGGTCCTGTCCCAGGGCCTTCGAGACGGCACTCAGGCAGCTCGATGAGGGTGGACGTGTCCGTTCCATCGCCTCCGTATGCAAGCAATTCGTCCGTAAGGGCGTAGCCGAGATCAACAAGGGTCGGGTAACCACCCTGAATCAGCTCCAGATATTCATCGGCAATCACTGGCCCGTGGACAAGATGGAAAAATACGGCTACGACCAGGAGCAGATCACCCGGGCATTCCTTTATACATACAAGACCCTGGCCGGCTATGTCAGCCAGCCCTATCGTCCAAGGGAGTCCGAGGTGGCAGCAGTGGCATTGAAAGTGAGAGCCCGGGTGGGCTCGGCACGCGCCTATCTCGAGGATACATTCGACCTCGTCCTCTGGTATCCTGACCGCGCTCATCTCGAGATCGTGGACTTCGAGCTCTCGGGCAAGGTCAGTGCCGGACGGGCCTGGCCCAGCGCCTCCAGTATCGCCAGGCAGTTCCTGATCAACAAGCTCCGGGCGCGCTTTCCTTTCCGGACCCTGGCTTTCACCACTCTCAAGCTCACCCCCCGGGGATTCCAGACCAATAGCCAGGTCGCCGCGGAAGACAGCCTGTCCAGACATTTCGACGACCTGGTTCGCGATCTCGATGCCATGCGTGCTCCCCTCAAGACCGAAGCGCATCCCCGGGGCGAGTTCTGCCGCTATTGCTCGGCGCTTGCCCGACCGGAGAGCGGTTCCGAAAGCGGCGAGCACGAGGATGACGACGACTCGCTTTCGCTGAGCGCCTGAAGCCAGGCAGCAAATAGATAATTGTCTTCGCATTCGCTATAATTTGCCGGGCTCCGGGGAAATTATGGAAAGAGAAGACAAGATCGAAGTCGATCTCCTGGTCGAGCCCATCGGTGAGCTGGTCACCTCCGGGCAAAGGGGCGGCCCGGCAAGAGGGCGGGCCATGGCTGAGATCGAAAGGATCAAGGACGGGGCCATTGCCGTCAGAGACGGTGAGATCGTCCTGTCCGGAGAGCGCGATCATGTGCTTTCGCAGATCGCCGACAGGTCGGACTGTTCTGTGGTGGCAGCCGCGGGGCGCCTGGTCAGCCCGGGACTCGTAGACCCCCACACGCATCTGATTTTTGGAGGCGACAGGGCGGACGAGTTCATGATGCGCTGCCAGGGCAAGACCTACGCCGAGATTGCCGAGGCGGGCGGGGGAATCGTCGCCAGCATGCGCGGGACCAGAAATGCATCTCTGGACGATCTGGTGGCGAGCGGACGCCGCCGTCTCGATCGGATGCTCGGGCACGGTACCACCACCTGTGAAGTCAAGACTGGTTATGGTCTCGATCGGGAAAGCGAGCTCAGGATGCTTACTGCCATCCTCGATCTGGATGCCGAGCATCCGGTGGATCTCGTACCGACATTCCTGCCTGCACATGCGGTGCCTCCCGGGAAGGGTCGCGGCGAGTATGTAGAGGATATAGTCTCGGATATTCTGCCGGCGGCTGCGCGACTTCTCGATGAACGCGGGCTTGCGCGCCACTCGATCTATGTGGATGTTTTCTGCGACCGTGGTTATTTCACCCTGGCCGATACCGAAGCAATTTTCGAGAAGGCGCTGTCTCTGGGGATGAGGCTCAAGGTGCATGCCGATGAGTTCGAGAGCCTGGGCGCCACAGCCCTGGCCGCTGAGAAAGGAGCCGCCAGCGCCGATCATTTGCTGGCCATAACCGACCAGGACATTGATCGTCTGGCCGCGTCCGGGACGGCGGCGGTTCTTCTGCCGGGCACGTCCTTTTATCTCAACCTGAAGGAGCACGCACCGGCTCGCAGGCTCATCGATGCCGGTGCTGCCGTGGCGGTGGGGTCGGACTATAATCCCGGCTCCTGCCATATATTTTCGCTGCCTATGATCATGGGTCTTTCCTGCCTGCACCTGGGGCTCAAAGTGGAGGAGGCACTAACTGCGATGACAGTCAATGCAGCTTTTGCTGTTGGAGCCGGTGACCGTATCGGTCAGCTAAGGGAAGGGTATCAGGCGGATATCGTCATATGGGATGTCGGCCGACTGGAGGAGATTCCATACAATATGGGGTTCAATCCGGTGGGCACCGTTATCAAAAAAGGACGCGTGGTGCCCGCAAGTTAGTGATAATAAATTCGCTGTGTTTGCACTTGTTTTATTACTTGCTTTAGTTATAATTCTAAAGACGCCACCACTTCCGGGGGCCTGTGGAGACATATACCAGGAAGCGATCGCACTACAATCGGTGCTTCCCTATTTTTGTTCTGATAATCAATTGAGGTGCCTTACTAAAAATGGCTGAAGCGAAGCGCATTTCCGACGAAGCTAACGATCCCCGCGAGCAGGGATACGACCTGGAAGGTTTCGAGCAGTTTTTCGAGGGAGAGAGCTCCGGCTCCAGTACCACAGTCAGTACCACCAGCAATGTGGAGCTGACCGCTGCCCAGATGGAGAAGCTCGTCGAGCGGCTCTCCGAGTTGATAACCCTATCTGTGGATCAACGAATCGAGACCAGCAAGATCGCCAATCAGCTCATGGAGAATCAGCGGCAGCTGGTGGCTACCCAGCAGATCCTGATCAATCTCATGGAACGCTCTATCGAGGTGACCCGTCATGTCACTTCTATCGAAGAGCGCCTGCCTGCTATCTTCGAGCTTCCCCGCATCGTCGAGAGCCTCCGGCTCCGGGTCGCTCAGCTTGAAGGAATCGAAACCCGCTAGGGCTCTTGATAACAGGGCAAAAGGGTCACAGGTTGGCGCTTTATGAGCAGAAATAAATGTCATAAAGTCTAGGTCTGCGTGATCTTACGCTTTACACTACCTCTTGAATATATAACGATCATGGCGGCCCGGAATATCTCGAGAAGTTCATTTTCGGAACAGGGCCCTTCGTAATGCGAGGTAGAGATGACCCAGACTTTCATGGACGGCGGTGGACGCGACGGTGGTGGCGCTGCTTTTCAGGGACCGGGCAATGATGCCCCGAGCTTCGATGCCGGCGCCGATATGGGTGGTCCTTCCAACGCCGCCGTCTGGAACCCGGGATTGAAGGGCGTCAAGCTCTCGGACATGGTCCAGGGTATCAATGTCACTCCCAACTTCATGCTTGCCATGCTCTTTCTCGGTTTCACGGCTTGGCTTTTCGTTATCTACTGGATCCGGCATAACGAGCCCCTGGCCAATCAGGTCCTCGGCACTCCGGCTGCCCTGGCTCCCACAGGCAGCGCTGATCGCGCCATCGTGGACGGAGTTCGCAACGCCCTTCCGATCAGGACCTCCAACAGTTTCGCTAACTTCTATACCCCCGACCGGAAGCAGCGCTCCCAGCAGGAGGCCAGCGCCGGCGAGGCCTATAGTTATACCGGCGGTTACAACCAGGCCGACAATCGCATCGGGCGTAATTTCGGCGACGCTTATCCTGTCGCCAGCGGTCAGACCATGCTGGGTCCCAGTCATGCTCGCATCGACAAGCAAGGCCGGGAGCATGTAGTTGTACCGACGCCTGGTGCCGTCTATGTTCCGGAAGCCGGAGTGGTCAACTATCAGGCAGCTGATGTGCCGGCAGGCATGGCCCCCGCCACTCCCAGCCATCACGGCATGAAGATCTCCAACAGCCATTATCATGTAGGCGTTCACACTGCCGATGGTCCCAAGCTTCGCACAGTGGTCAATCGCTAGGCTCAGAGCCCGAAGCTCTTTTCTCTCAGGTCATCGATCATCTGCAACTCTTCAGCGCTCAGGGCCCTGGTCTGACCGGCGGTGAAGTTCTCCCGGGCCTGCTCGGCGGTCTTCACACCGGCGATGACAGTGGACACTTCCTGGTGCTCGAGCACCCAGCGTATAGCAGCCTGGGCCAGGGTGCGTTTGCCGGGAAGTGTCAGAAAGCTCAATGCGCGAGCGGCTTTTACTCGAGCGTTTATAAATTCTCTGGGCCAGCTCTGGCGTATATCACCGCTGGCAAAGCGAGCATTGATCTCATACTTGCCGCTGAGAAAGCCGTTGGCCAGCGGCTCTCGTGCAATGATCGCGCAGCCTCGTGCGGAAGCCCTTTCGAAGAGGCGCTGGCAGGAGTCGCTCGCGAATAGATTGATCGGCACTTGCAGTGAGTCGGGAAGCCCGGTCTCCAGCGCTTTCAACCCTTCTTCCGAGCTGCCCACCGAAACTCCCCAGGCTCGAATCTTTCCTTCCTGTTTCAGATCCCGGAGGACCTGATAGGTAGTGTCGTTCTCGATGAGCTCCAGAGGCGGGTTGTGGAGTTGATAGATGTCTACGAAATCAGTCTTGAGTCTGGACAGGCTCTTTTCCAGGGCAAAGCGCACATATTCCGCAGTGAAGGTCTGGAAGCCGTATCCCTGGTAGAAGTCCGATCCTGCCTTGGTGGCGATCACGTGCCGATCTCGCCGACCTTTCAGAGACCGGCCCAGGAGCTCCTCGCTCTTTCCCCAGCCATAGACGTCGGCGGTGTCGAAGAAATTGCAGCCCAGATCGATTGCTTTCTCTATCGATAGAAGAGATTCCCTGTCATCGGTGGGTCCATAGCTGATTCCATGCTCGTTTCCACCGACAGCCCAGGAGCCGTAGCCGATCTCCGAGACCTTGATCCCTGTTTTACCGAAGTCCCTGTACTGCATCCAGCAACCGAATCCCTGAGTCTAGTCCTTCAAGAATCATGAACACAAAGGCCTTTAGAGTGCTTAGTGTATTACAATAGCCGATCAAGCTGACTGGATATCCTGGAGACTCTTTCGCACTCATGGATGTATTTGACATTACGATTGTAGGTGGCGGTCCGACTGGGCTTTTCGGAGCATTCTACGCGGGTCTGCGTGGGCTCAAGACCAAGGTGGTCGATGTGCTGCCCGAGCTGGGCGGACAGTTGACAGCCCTTTACCCCGAGAAGTACGTCTATGACGTTGCCGGGCACCCTAAGATTCTCGCCAAGGATCTTGCCAAGAACCTCGCCACCCAGGCTGCCATTTTCAAGCCTGTATTCTGCCTCGGGCAGAAAGTCCATACTCTGACTCGCTTCGAGCATGAAGGCGAGATGCTCTGGAAGGTCGAGACCGACAAGAATGAAGACCATATAACCAAGACCGTTCTGCTCGCCCTCGGGGCCGGTGCTTGTGTTCCCAAGAGACTGGATGTCGACTATCCGGACGACTGGGAAGACAAATTCGTTTTCTATGCCGTCAAGAGCAAAGAAAAGTTTCGGGGCAAAGACGTCCTCATCGTCGGCGGCGGGGACTCCGCCGTCGACTGGGCAAACGAGTTCTCGGTCATGGCCAACAGGGTCACCCTGATTCACCGTCGCGACCAGTTCCGCGCCGTGCAGAGCTCCGTCGAAGAGATGAAGCGCAACAAGGTCGACATAAAGACCTTCTACGAGCTCAAGCAGATGACCGGCGATAACGGCCAGCTCCAGGAAGCGGTAATCTTCGATAACCGCACCGGCAAGGAAGAGAACCTCAAGGTCGACGCCGTGCTCATGAACATCGGCTTCGTCATCAACCTGGACTTCCTGCGGCAGTGGGGACTGGAGATGGACAAGAACTGCATCACCGTCAACGACAAGATGGCCACCAATCTCGACGGCATCTATGCCGCCGGCGATATCGCGGCTCACTCTGCCAAGCTCAAGCTCATCGCCACCGGAGCCGCCGAGGCAGCCACCGCCGTCAACTTTGCAGTCACCTATATCAATCCGCAGGCCAAGCTCTATCCCGGGCACTCCAGCAATCTCAATCTGAGCATTTAGCCAGTAGAGGAAGGCGTAGCAGGCGCCGGGCATTTACCGAGGCGACATCGACGAATTCCCGGTGAGTGAGGGCGTCCTGGCAATGTCTCAGGGCCTGGGATTGTTTATATAGAGGGAAGTCCGATCCGAAAAGCACTCTCTGGGAACCGAGTCTGTCCACCGACCGGCGGATGATCCGGGCCGGCTGCCAGGACGTCTCGACGAAAGTATTCTCGTAGCGCTCGGCCAGTTCGAGGACCTGGCGCCAGGATTCCCAGCCGATATGAGCCAGGACGAAGCGGACCCGCGGATACTTCCTGACCAGGGGCTCCAGGGCCTGGACCTCGTTGCAGCCTCCCACCGCCTTGAGATTGCCGGTCGGAATGTGACCGGTGTGAATCATCACCGGGATGTCGAATTCCCGCGCCAGATCCACCACGTCGGACATGGCGAAAAGGATCTCTCCGCACTGGAAGCGACCGACGATGGGGTGGAACTTGATACCGGAAACGGTGCCACATTCAATCATCGGTCGCAGATAGCCCACCGGATCCTCGCAGGCTCGATCGACAGAGCAGAAAACCGAGATTCTGTCACGGAAAGGCTCGGTGAGAGATAGAATCGCCCGGGTCGAGGACATGGGCTCGATGGAGTGGATTACGCTGTGATCGATGCCGTTGCGATTCATGGATGCGATGAGCTTGTTTATGTCATATGTCTTGAGCAGGCGCAGGACTTCCATCAGTCCGAGCTTGCCCAGGCGCGCATAGAGATAGCGGCTGAGATTGTCCCGGTAGTTGAGCGCCCAGAAGCGGACGAACATATCGTGAAGGGGCTCGCTCAGGCTGGCAACCTGCTCGAATACCGGCTCCACGGCGTTGTATAGAGAAGTCCTGTCCTCGTTGCAACAAGCGGCCCGGCTGTCTGCATCCTGCAGATGAGTATGGAAGTCGATGGTGTAAAGCCCGTTAAGCATGTCTGCTCGTGACTTGCGGATTTCCTTCTCTTACTATATCGCGTACTTTTAATCTATGTAAATCAGGGGTAAGCCCGGCGCCGGTCGAGGATGGCAGACCTTTTGCGTGGAGCGGTGAAACGACGGGCTTGTCAGGCGGGTGAGCGCTATATATAGTGTACGGCTTACCCGCATGCGCTAATGATAGTGCCATACAAATGTAGTATAATTGGTTGGTGAACTTAGTGAGAGGTTCAAGATATTGTTCTCGCCAAATGCCATCAGAGTGCTGGAAAAGCGTTATCTGCTCCGCGACGGCAGCGGTGCCCTGTGCGAGACCCCCGGGGAGCTCGTTACCCGGGTAGCTCGGGCGGTGGCTTCCTGCGAGGGGCGATGGGGGGCGACCCCCGGGGAGCAGGAGGCTCTCGAGAAGCGATTCGTCGCTCTCATGGGCGAGGGGCGTTTCCTGCCCAACTCGCCTACCCTGATGAATGCCGGTCGCAAAAATGGTCAGCTCTCCGCCTGTTTTGTGCTGCCGGTCCCCGATTCCCTCGAGGGTATCTTCGAGACCTGCAAGAATGCCGCTCTCATTCACAAGACCGGTGGCGGCACCGGCTTCTCTTTCAGCCGCCTGCGACCGGTCAATGACAGGGTGGACTCGAGCGTGGGCGTAGCCTCCGGACCGGTGAGCTTCATGGGCGTCTATGACGCGGCCACCGAAGCGATCCGCCAGGGGGGCACCAGACGCGGAGCCAATATGGGAATTCTCCGGGTCGACCACCCGGACATCGAGCAATTCATCACCTGCAAACGAGACACGAGCAAGCTCAACAATTTCAATATCTCGGTGGCGATAACCGATCGTTTTATGGAAGCCCTGGAGCGGGACGGCGAATATGAGCTGATTCATCCCCGGACCGGGGAAGCCGTCCGCCGCTTGCCAGCCCGGCAGGTCTTCGACATGATCGTCGAGAATGCGCACGCCACCGGCGAGCCGGGGGTGGTTTTCATCGACAGGATCAATGCCGGGGATCCGGTGCGCCAGTCCTTTGATACCGCGGGCAATATCATTGCCGGCACCGAGGATATCGAGGCCACCAATCCCTGCGGCGAGCAGCCCCTGGGCCCCGGAGACGCCTGCAATCTCGGCTCCATCAATCTCTCCCGCTTCATCGACAGGGAGAGGGGCGACTTCGACTGGCAGACCCTTGCCGAAGCGATATCTCTTGCGGTGCGCTTTCTAGATGATGTCATCGAGATCAACAACTATCCTCTTCCTTTCATCGAGCGCGCCACCCTCAACAATCGTCGGATCGGGCTCGGCGTTATGGGCTGGGCCGAGGCTCTCATTCTCATGGGTATCGCGTATGACAGTCAGGAGGCAGTGGACAAAGCCGAAGAGCTCATGAGCTTCTTCGATGAGCGCGCTCACCAGGCTTCGCGCGAGCTGGCCGCTGTCCGTGGTGTGTTCCCCAACTGGCTCTACACTTCCTGGTCGGACAGCGAAGACCGCCTGCGCAATGCGACGGTCACTACTATCGCCCCCACCGGCACCATATCGATCATCGCCGGTACCAGCTCGGGAATCGAGCCCCTTTTCGCTGTCTCCTATGTGCGCAGGGTCATGGGAGGCGAGGAGCTAATCGAGATCAATCCGCTTTTCGAGGCGGTGGCGAAAGAGCGTGGATTCTACAGCGAAGCGCTCATGCGAGAGATTGCCGAAGTCGGCACACCGGGTCTGGTCGACTCCGTTCCGGAGGACGTCAAACGTCTCTTCGTCTGCTCGCACGAGATCGACTATGGCTGGCACATCAAGATGCAGGCGGCTTTCCAGCGGCACACCGACAATGCCGTCTCGAAGACCATCAATTTCCCCGGCACCGCCACGGTGGAGGAAGTCGAGCAGGCTTATCTCCTCGCCTGGCAGCTCGGTCTCAAGGGGATTACTGTTTACCGCGATACTTCCAGGTCGAGCCAGGTCCTCAATATCTCCCGGACCGATCCTCTATTAAAGGATGAGAAAAGAAAAAAGTCCGGGAGCAGGGATTCTGCGGGGACTGCTACTAGTCCCCGGCTCCGGGGCGATATAGATAGCGCACATATCGACCATGAAGCAGAATTAGTGGCCGCCGGCTCTTCGGGTAAAGCTCGCTCCGGGCGCCGATTTCGGGAGCGGACCGGAGTGCGCCGCCGTACCGATTGTCCCGAATGCGGGCACAGCTCCGGTTCTCTGCTCAAGTACGAAGCCTGCTTCCTGTGCGTATCCTGCGGTTATACTAAATGTTGAGCCTTACTTGATAGGAACCGGAGCAATGTCGATACTGGTTGACCATGAAATTCGCAAAGAAGTGCGATCCGGCAGCTTGATCATCGAGCCATACGATGACGCGCTGATCCAGCCCAATTCTTACGATGTTCGCCTGGCGGACAGTTTTTCCTGGCACGACCCCGACGAGTCTGTCATCGATCCCTATCAGTCCGAGACAGTCCTCCAGGGTCTCTGCCATGTGGTGAGCGACAGTATAGTCATCCAGCCCAAACAGTTCGTTCTCGGTGCCACTCTCGAGAAGATGACCCTCCCCGATGATATAGTCGGGCAGCTTACCGGCAAGTCCAGCCTGGCTCGCCTCGGTGTCATGGTCCATGTCACCGCCGGATTCATCGATGCAGGGTTCAGCAACCCGCCGGCTCAGATCACCCTGGAGATCGTCAATGTCGGCAACCGGCCGGTCAGGCTCCATGCCGGGATGCCCATCGGGCAGATGGTCTTCACCCGCACGGCGCGCTGCGAGCTCCCGTACAGCCTCAAGCCTTCCGCCAAATACAACGGTCAACCGGCAGCGGCGCACAGCCGTTATTACCTGAACAGCAATCCCTGATTTTTAATCTGAATCATGGGAATTCTCCCACCCCTTTCGGACATCTACGAATTTACTCCAGACCTTAACTCACTCTAAGATAAGGTACCGTCGGATGGCGGCAAGCGGCCCAATTTCTCAACCGCAGGTTTTTCTGGAGGAGCAGCCCATATGTCCGGTCCCTTTGATAGTCCTTCCAATCCCGGTGGTCAGAACGAAACTCAGCCGTTGACCGACTGGCGATTTCATCCGGGCTCCGATATCGGAACGACCACCAGAAGAATGAGGGTGGAGCAGGCTAACGGAGAGACACAGGCACCGGCCCGCGGCAAGGGTAGCGATCCGTTCTTCGATCCGTCTACCAGCGGACCGGGGCGGGGAACACCTTTCCAGGATGGTGGCACAGAGTTCAAGCCGGGCTCCGACACAGGTCCGGGCAACGGTCAGGGAAACGGCCAGGGGAATGGCCAGGCGAACGGCGAGCGCTGGACGCCGTCGGTTCCCACTCCGGGCTGGGATTCTCCCGGACCGGCTCCCGCAGACGGTGTGTTCCCGCCGGGCAATAACGGCAGTCGCGGTGGCAATCCTCTGGCATCCGGCCAGCCTAGCGACCAGCAGCGCCAGCTGACGGCCCTGGACAAGCTGATTATCTCGGGCATGCAGAACAAGCCCAATCAAGACGATGCTTTTGCCTTGCTCGCCGCTCCGGTCGGCGGAATGACCAGCCCTCTTACGGCCTCCGGTCTGAATCGGCTCTATGCCAAGGGCGTGGAGGGCACCACCGAAGGCAGCCGCATGAATCGTCTCTCGCGCTTCATGCAGAGCAACTACGATCCTCGCTATTTCGATACCGCCGACAGGATCATCAAGACCACCGCATTCACAGAATCGAACACGGCTATCCAGGCCCTTCTCAAGCAGGATGCTGACGCTCTGGCCGACCTCTCGGCCAAGATTAAGGGTGGCGAGCTGAACCTGGCTGATGATGCCACCAAGATGCGTCTTACTCACCTGCAACAGCGGGTCGGGGTGCTGGGACGTGACGGCTGGAACGATGCCACCCTGGCCGCCAGGCATCTGAGCGATGCGAAGACGGGCACCAGCGTCTATGGCACCGGTGGAAAGCTTTTCACCGCCGAGGAGATTGCCCTTCTCGAGCGCCGTCAGGGCGCGGTGATGGAGAATGCTGCCCGTCTGGCCAAGACTCCGGCTTACGAGCCTCCGGGTCTGTTCCGCCGGGCGGTCGGAGCGACGGTTCTCACCGGTCTCTCCATAGGTGCCGGCAAGCTCGATAGCTTCGTGCGCGATTCCTCCGACCTGCTGGTGGACTCCCACAGGACCCTCGGACTGCAGGACGGTCTCGTTCCGGCGGCTCTCGTGGCCACGGAATCGAAAGGGATGAAAGGGGTCTATGTGGCTGGCGCTCTGGTGGCAGGCAACCTGATCGATCTCGGACTCGAGAAGACCGGTCTTCTCAAGCCTCTCGATGCCATCGTTCCGAACAACTTCCGTGAGACATCGGTGGTGGATGGTCTGGCTCTGGGTACGGCTTTCATGCTTCCGGCTCGCAGTGGTCCCAAGCGTGCCCTCATGGTAGGCGGCGCCTGGTTGGCCAGCAACCTGGTTTTAGAGCCCTTGCTCGGCTTCACCAAGACCCCCGATATGCGCAATCTTCTCGATGACGCCAAAGGCTCCATTGCCAGAGACGACAGCCGGCGCAGTTTCAGCTCTATGGAAAGCGCCTACGAGGACTTCAAGAAAGCCGCCGATGTCAGTATCGCCGGTGAAGGCGTCGTCCGCAACGAGTACAACCGGTTCAATACCCCCGAGTTCGTGCGGGCGAGAAACGCCGGCACGATCTCCCAGGAAGACGCCCTGGCCTCCTTCCGGCACTCGGCGATCCTCGCCCGGGCCATGGGTGAAGGCCGGCTGACCAAGGGAACGAAAGAGATCAAACCCGGTGGTAGCGAAACCACGGTCATGGGCGGCATGGATCTGGACATGGGCGGCTATGCCCTGGCGGATCTCCTGACCTCCAAGAACTTCCTCAATCTCGCCGCCAGACAGACCGATCTGATGAACGGCAAGACCGCTCACGGAACGACTGTGGATGCCGAGAAAGAGAAAGGCGATCTGACCAGGTTCGGTACCGAGGTCGATCAGACCATCGCCCGGATAACCGGACCTCACGATCTCGATAACGCCATGGACAGGCTCAAGCACTTGATCGATGGCTCTCGCGGTCTCATGGAAGGTCACCCGTTCGCTGATCAGACCCTGGGTTTCGACGGCTATAAGCGCACCATGATCGATGATGTTCAGCAGCGCATCGCCAGGTTCGCCGGTGACACCGGCAAGTCCGAAGGCAAACGCATGCTCGTGGCCAAGATGCTCCGGGACGAGACCCTGGCCAGGCTGGCCTGGGCCGATCTGAAGATTGGCGAGAACGGTCAACAGTTCGACGAGCGGGCCATCACCATCATGATGGAAGGAACTCCTCAGGGTCGTACCGAGATTGTAGGCCAGACCGGCAAGCCCAGAGGCTATGACGGCGCCCGGGAAGCTCTCAGGCTGGCTTCTTCTCTGGAGCCGAACAACCCTGATATCGTCAAGCTCAAAGAAATCTTCAATCGTGTCATCGATCATGCCACCGAGCGGTACAGAGAAAAGACCGGCAATCCCAATGCGCAAGTCCCTGGTCTCGGCGGACGCATCGAGTAGCGAATCGAGATCGACTGGCCCGTAATGTCTCGGCTTGCTCGCTCACTTATTGCTCAGTGAGCGCGAATAGCCATTCAAGTTTACAAACCCGGAGAGATAGGCTTGCTGTTTAAGCACATGGCTGGCGGAGCTTGCTGCGTGTCTCATTTTTTTTGAACTGGCTTAAAAAGCCTTCCTTTCGTAGCTGCGCAACTTATCATTAGCTCTCTCACTTTTTTCTTTTAATCAGCGCCCCTCGAGTGAGACGCCGTTAAGGCTGTAGGGCCGCTACTTTCGGTCAAGGCGCCAGCGGTGCGCCACGCTTGCTTCGCCGGCTCTCTGGTATTACATTCGATGTATCCACTCATAGACGCATGCCGGGAGCAAAGTCGACCAAACACAGACAATAGTCGCAATTGCCAATTTTAGATGTTTGTCGAGCTGCTCCCCGAGCTGCTCTATGGAGAGTGGTGTATGTATAACCGCTTCGCGAGAAGCACAAATCTTTTAAAAATGAGAAAGTACAATTTCGATTTCGCCATGGAAGGCGAAAATGCAGCTCAAGCTGCTGAGTTCATGCAAGCTCTGCAAACAATGGAGATGACTGGCGCTCCCCGTCGCGGCGCGATGGTGGAGGGAGAAGTCGTAGTCAAAAACAAGGACTACTTCGTGATCCACATTCCCGGTACCAAATCCGGCGGTCTGGTAGAGATCAAAGAAGGAGCGGATCTCCAGGTGGGAGATCAGGCACCTTTCTGGGTGCTGGGCAACAATGGCTTTGAGGAGCCGGTGATTCTCTCCCGGCAGAAAGCCATAGGTTGGCAGAAACTCCTGGATCTATCCGAAAGCGATGAGATGGTGGAAGCTCGCGTGTTCTCCCTGGCCATGGGGCGCCGTGACCGTCAGGTCTACGGATTGCGTATCATCTTCGATGGCGGCGAGCTGAAAGATCTGCGAGGATTCGTGCCACGCAGCGAGATTCCTCGCGGTACCAATTTCGAGGACTATCTCGGAACCACTGTCAAAGTGAAGATTCTTTCCGCTGAGCCCGAGCGCGGCAAAGAATATGGAAGTCTGGTAGCGAGCATCAAGTACATCGAGGAGAAAGAGAGGATTGAGCTGGTGGCGGCTCTCGAGCCCGGTGATATCGTCGAGGGTACCGTGAAGAAAGTGATCAAGCTGAAGAACGGCACTTCCCGTGGCGCCATCATCGACCTGGAAAATGGCCTGGCTGCCTTCATCCATGAGACTCAGGTGAGCGGCTTCCCCCATGTCAAAATCGACAGTGTTCTCACTGCCGGTCTCAAGAGAAAGTTCGCCGTATCCCGTGTCGATAGCAATTCAGGCAAGCTATCGCTGAGCACCAAGAGTCTCGATCGCGAAGAGCTGCTTGCCAGGCTGTTCGCCGGCGCTGTCTTCAGTGGGCGTGTTGCCTCCATCGAAAGCTTCGGCTATTTCGTCGACCTCGGTGGCCTGTGCGGGCTGCTGCACTGGTCGCAGCTCAAGGATGGCGAGAATATGGAGTCCTTCAAGCAAGGCGACATTATCGAAGTCGCAGTCTTGAGCGTCAAGGAAGACGGCACGCGTCTGGCGCTGGGCCGCAAGACCCTCTGAGCAAACGCCGCAAAAAGGGGAGTCGGGGCATAGCTCCGGCTCTTTTCTTAATCGTTTTTTGTAAATCATAAATACAAAGGAATATGGAAGTTGTAAAAATCAAAGATCTCAGAGACAGTGGTTCTTGCGAGATCTTCGTCGAGAGATTCGCCGGCAAGGTAATCGGACAGCCGGGAGCTTGCGACGTCGCCCGCCTTATCTATAAGGCGATGAACAATCCCCTCAGGGACAGGAATCGCCCCCTGGGTGTCTTCGCCCTCATCGGTCCTTCGCGCACCGGTAAGAGCTTCACTGCAAAAGCCCTGGCCAGTCTCATTCATAATGATGAAAAGGCGCTGGTCAAGCTGAATTGTGGCGACTACACCGAAAGCCATCAAGTTCTCGAGATCAAGGGCGCTCCCCCCAGCTATGCCGGCTATCAGGACCCCGGCAAGATCAAGCATCTGCAGCCGCAGGACGAAGACGGCACATCTCCCCTGTCCCCGCACAATCTCGCCCGGGCCCGAAGAGGCTCTCGCCGACCGGTGAATATCGTCTTGCTCGACGAGTTCGAGAAAGGGCATCGCGAGCTCTTCAAGATCTTCATGAGCATTTTCGACGACGGTCAGTTCACCTTCGGCAACGGAGTCAAGGCGGACTATTCGGACACAGTCTTCATACTGAGCATGAATCTCGGCATGGACAAGTTCGAGCAGTCACGTCAGCCCGTGGGCTTCAAGACCTCGTCCACCAATTCCGCAGTGGAGGATCTCGAGATTATTGTCGCCAGAGAGATGCGCCGGTATTTCAAGCCCGAGTTCCGCAACCGTATCGACCGCGTGGTAGTCTTCAAGCCCCATGACCATAAAGGGCTTGTCAGCATCGTCCGCGCCGAGGTTATGAAGCTTCAAATGCGTATCCTCACCGGGTTGGAGGTGTCCAGATGCTTCCTGCTCACCATCGATGACGCTGCCTGCGAGCATATCCTGAGGCTCGGCGACGCCAGCGATGCCGCCGCGCTCAAGCGTGTGATGGAGCAGGTCATCGTGCCGGCTCTCGACAGCCTGCGAGGGCATGGCGACCTGGGCTTCGGCGATCGTGTCACGATCACCGTGGGTGATGACGGCGACCTGGCTTTCAACGTCGAGCCGGATGCCGCCAATCAGGAGCTTTTCGACCTGATTCCCACCATCGTATCCAAAGATGGCTGGCGCCATGCTCCGGCGCTTGCGCGCCCTCTGCCGGCCAGCTGTGACCGCGACCGGAGCCGCTAGGCGGCGACCAGCGAAAGCAAGCCCTTACAGGGCTTGTTCGCTTTTGTGTCGAATTACGCATATATATAGTAAAATAGATTTGACTGCCTGTAGAAGCCTTGCATAGCCGGTTATCTTTACCTGTTCTTTTTGTGCGCTACCGGATACGGTGAGGGGCGTACTACGCCCGTGATAGAATTCGGCCATACTATGGAGATTATGCGTCAAAGAAGAGCAGTCGGGGACTTCGCTGGAAGGGGTACTTTTGCCCTTCTGGCGAGCTTCGCATGCATAGTGGTTTGTGCCCCTGCCTCCCGGGCCGATCAAGTGGAGAAGGCGATTCTCATTCCCAAGGCTGAGGCCCTGGGCGCTGAAGGCTATGCAAGCACCGCGATTGCAATTTATCGAAAAGTGATTGCCGCTTATCCGGACGACCTGGAGACCCGGAACGACCTCACTGTCTTTCTGATCAATGAGAAACGCTACAAAGAGGCTCTCGAGCTTGCCAATCAGGTGCTCGCCGTCAGTCCCAACGATCGGGTGGCGAGGAGCTGCCGGGCTACTATCTATGAAAGAACCGGAGAGCCGGAGAAAGCCCTGGCTGATCTGGAGGCTTATCGCAAGCTGCGTGGTCTCAATGTCGAGCATGTGATTATGACTGCCAGGCTCAATCAGAAGCTGGGCAGGCAAGACGCTGCCCGCCAGAGTCTCGCTCTTGCCGAGAGGCTGAAGCGCCAGTTCGAGAAGCACAAGGCTGTGCGGGAAGAGGTGGAGAAGCTGACCCGCACAGGCAAGTCGAAGCAAGCCCTGGCCAGGCTCGATGCCCTCATGAAAGCCGACAAGAACGATCCTTACTATTATTTCTTGAAAGCCGGCATATATAACGGTCACAACCAGCCGGAGCGGGTCGTTCATTTGCTGACCCAGCTTCTCGAGCGCTTCAGCTACAAACCTGAGAACCTCGAGGACGACCAGCTATGCGATGTCTATCAAGTGAGGGGGACTGCTTATGCCGAGCTGGGCCAGAATACCCGGGCCCTAGCCGACCTGAACGAGCATATCAGGCTCTTTCCGGGAGATAGTGGCGCTTATGTTTTTCGAGCCGGGGTTCTGAACACCCTCAAGCAACCCCAGAAGGCATTGAAGGATCTGAAAACCGTGGAGCGAATCGGCCACCGTTATGAGCGGCGCGACGCTTATGCCATGATGTCGGCAATCTATACCCGGCTGGGCCAGATCGATAAAGCTCTCTACTACATAGGCAGGGGTTTCGATGAAGGCGATACCACGGCTCTTCACCGCCGGGCGTCTCTTTATGGCAAGCGAGGCGAGTGGCAGAGGTCCATAGCCGACCTCACCAGGGCTCTCAGCGTCACACCCAAGGTGCCGGCATTGCTGGTGGATCGAGGGATCGCATATACGAAAATCGGCAAGCTCGATCTCGCGCTCAAGGACCTGACCGCCGCCGTCGATGTCGATCCGGGCAGGAGCAAGCGTGCTCGGCGGGAAAGGGCCCGGGTCTACGATCTGATGGGCAAGAAAGACCTGGCTCGCAAAGACCGGGAAACAGCCGCCCGGCAGACCGGAGACAATACCAACGACTTCTGATAGAGTTGATGCCGGCGTGGGGGCTCCCGAATCCTTGAAGTTGAGGCTCGTTCATAAAGGAATGATCATGGTTCTGCTACCGCTGGTGGTGCAGACCGGCTTTTACTTCGCCATCAAGCATCATCTCGGAGAAGTGGAGAAAGAAGCCCGGACCCAGGCTCTTGCCAAGCGAACCCTGGCGAGAATCAATCTTCTGCTCATCGATTTCTTCGATTACTTCGAGCAATGCCTGAGCTATTGCATGGAGCAGACCGACCGGGCGCGCATAAGGCTGGTCAACAAGACAATAACCTCCAAAAAAATGATCGCTGCCTTCATCGCTTTCATGGAGCGAGAAAAGCTCGATCCCGAGCAGACCGAGCGGATAAGAAGTCTATCCATGGATTTCATCGCCGAGGGCGAAAAGCTCAAAGACGAGTTTTTCGATGCTCAGAATCCTCTGGTGGTCCTGATGTTCTACAACAGGCAGACCGGTTTTCGGCGCGCCGCCAGCGCTTATTCTCAGGAGCTGATAAAATTCGCCCGCCAGACAGAAGCGAGGACGAGTCCGGACTACGACGGAGAGCAGAGCCTGAGCGCCAGGCTCGGTCCCTGGCTCGATACCGCAGTCGGGCTCAACATCGCTCTTTCCCTGATGCTCATCTCTTTCTTCATGAAAGGCACCGTCGCCGATCTGCGAGTCCTCAAGGACAACGCTCGCCGGCTGAGCGACGGCCAGCCCCTGCGCGACGCCCTGAAGACCTCGGACGAGATAGGCGAGGTGGACGCCAAGTTTCATGACATGGCCAGTACCCTCAATGAGGCGGCGGAGAAAGAGCGGGTGATGACCACCATGATCAAATCAAGTGCCGAGCGAGTCAATGCCCTCATCGACAGCCTGCCTCAAGCCCTGGTCACTATCAGCGGTCGCGGCATGGTGGAGGCGATCAATCCCCAGGCTGCCGAGCTTTTCGGATTCGCCAGCTCGGATCTCCTGGGCAAGCCCGCCGATCGGCTTCTGCCCGGACTCCTGGGCAAAGCCGCCGATTCCGACAGGTCCGGCTCTCAGGCAGAAGCGCTTGCCGAGCTGGTTGAGCGTACCTGCCGGGCGCCTATCAGCCTGGAGCTGGAGAACGCCGATCAGGAGATCATCCCGGCGGAGGTGTCCTTCGTGGCTTTCGAGCTCGCCGAGAGTACCAAGTATGTGGCGGTGATCTCGGATGTAAGTGAAAAGCGGCGCCTGGAGATGTTGAAGCGTGACTTCTATGCCATGGTGAGTCACGATATCAGGGCTCCGATCATGTCTATCCAGGCGACCATGCAGACCATCGAGAACAATGAAGCCGGCTCCCTGAGCCGGAAATCCCTCGAGTCTCTGGCTTCGTCGAGAGACTCCGCCGGGAGGCTGATCGAGATGGTGAAGCGTCTGCTCGATTCGGAGAAGCTCGATCTTGGTGGTGTCAGCCTGGACTATCGCAGTGTACGTGTAGCCGACCTGGTGGCGGAAACGGTGGAGACCCTGTCCAGTCTGGCCGAGGCAGCCTCCGTCGAGCTGGCTTGTGAAGTCGAGGATGCCGAGTTGAGCTGCGATCGGGATCTGATCAGAGAAGTCCTGGACAACCTGCTCTCCAACGCTATCAAGTTTTCCCCGTCCGGGGGCAGGGTAGTGGTGGCATCCGTGGTGCAGGAGCATAGCATCGAGCTTTCGGTGTCCGACCAGGGGCCGGGGATAGATTCTGAAGATCAACAGGCAATCTTCGAGCGTTTTCATCAGGTGCGGCGGTCCGATCGCAAGAGCGGAGTCGGCCTCGGTCTGTCGATCTGCAAGTCTATCGTCGAGCAGCATGGTGGCACCATCGGTGTCGACTCCGCGCCTGGAAGCGGCAGTCGCTTCTGGCTGCGCCTTCCCCGAAGCCTGACCTGAGGGCCGGGAATAGAGCCTGGGAAATGCCCGACAGGGCGCGCCACGCCGTTAGCTAGACGGCTTGAACGCACCCCGGGGCAATCGCTCGGAAAAACTCTCGGTTGCAAGAATGCTATTCGGTTTCCTCGGTGAGCAGGCGTGCTCTGAGATCCGGATTGTTGGTGATCAGATGTCTGAAGATCTCGGCATTGACCAGGGTATCACCGGCATAAAGCGGGCGGGTCTTGCCGCGGTCGCTCAGGACAGAACTCGGCAATCTGCCGGCGCCGCCGTGAACTTCGGCAAGTTGCTCGGTTAGTTTCCAGATTTTTTCTCTGTCCTGGGGATCGACGCTGTTCCAGCCTCTCGATACATCGATGTCGAGCAGCCTGGCTGCCACATGCGAGTATCCTTCGCCGGGCTTGACCGTGGCATCTCTCATGATCTCGGCGGGGGAGAATCTCATCCTCTGCCGGTGCTCGCCTTCCGGCTCGCCTTCGCAGCCGGGGTCCGGTTTGTCGTGATTGACGTCGGTGCTGTCCGTATAAGATTCGACCGGAGCGTTCTCTTGATGGGGATGCTTGTCGGCGAGCTCGAAGCTCTCGGCTGCATCTTCCGTGGTGCCGTCTTCTCTCTGGTGATAGTCGAAGCCGCCCTTTCTGGCGAGTTTGCCGAGGGAAATGCCGCCATGGGCGTTTATGTCTTTGTATTCTCCTTTCATGAGGTCTTCGACGAACCTGGCGTTCTCCCTGGTGTACGGGCCGCGATCCTCTTCCGGGACGTTCTGGCGGTCGAAAGCGTCGCATTGTCTCATGAAGTCTTTCATCTCGCGGCGGGTGATCCGGTCGGGATTGTTTCCCGAGTTGAGGGCATTGATCAGGGGATCGTCTCCTTCCATGAGCGGTGCCATGTCTTCGCGGCGTCCAGCTTGTCTGGCTTCCCGGTGCACCCGGCGATCGTCTTTGTGCATGTACTGTCCGAGATCTTCTCTTTCGATCTCGTCGATGCCGCCGCCTTCGGCGCCGGGGAGATTGGCGACTTCCCTGAAGAAATCGTGTTTCTTGTGCACTTCCAGGAATTCGCTGGCGAATACTCTGCCGAAAGGATCGCCGACATTGCGGAGCTCGCTGCGGTCGACAGTGCCGTTCTTGTGGATGCTGTCCACCTGGTCGAAATTGTCGTTGAGCCAGTTGACCGCCAGGGCCGGAAGGATGCGGCGGTGCTGCAGGTCGCTGGTATAGCTCTGCCAGTACTGGCTCATCTCGTCGGGAGAGAGATTGGCGCTGGCGTTCTGGTAGTCATTGACCAGGGCATGATAAGCCTCGGTGGTGCCCTGGGTAGCTGCTATCTGCTCGATACGCTCGGCTGGGGCCTGTCCGGAATTGTTGGAAGCAAAGGGGTTGGACATGGGTGTTTCCTCGATCAATATAGATTGCGATTGCGCCGTTTGCCGGTCTACATGTGCATAATGACCGGCGAAACCAACACGGAAATGACACCGGAATAGAGCCGGGAATCCTTTATATAGGCGCGGTCAAAAAGTGCGGCGTCGCGATAATGTCATTTTCGCGTTGGTTTGATGGGCTTCAATGAGGATGTTGAGTGCAACGCCTCTATGCAGGCTCCGGGAGCTAGATTTGGATCCTGTCCTTTCTCCGAACTCGATAACTTTTATTCAGGGTACCGAGGTAACGCCTGTCCAGCCCTCCGCACACGAGCTGGACAGGCTGCTTCGGTGTCTTTGCTTCGCCGGCTGGGACGAGGTCCTTGCTGCGCGTAAGGAGATCATCGACAGCTTTGCCAGGGCGGCCGTGACTGACCGGGCCCTGGCTCTGCTTGCCGATGACGACCGTCATTCTTTTTTGATTTGTTTGCTCGATCCGGCTTTTCTTTCCGATTGGAACGAGCTTCCAGGCAGTGTTCTGGTCGCTTTGCTGAAGACTATCATGCTCTCTTCCCGGGTTCGGGACGTGCAGATCGGGGCTCTGGGTGCTGCTCTTCAGGAAATACGCCGCAATGAGCTCGGTCTTGCCGATCCGGGAAACTCTTTCAAGGCACGTCTCTCCGCCGCCGAGACCAGTATGCTCGATTTTCTCTTTGCCATATCGTGCAAGGACAAGAGGCTCAGATCTCTGATTTTCGATTTCATCATGCTCAATATCGATGGGCATTGCGGGCACTTGCCCGTGAATCGGGCCCGGCAGGCCCTGCGGATGATGGCCAGGCAAGCCGGCACCAGGGAGCTTCTCAGAGATCTCGACAGTGACCGTGAAGACCTCAAGTGTATGGCTGTCGTGCTTCTCGGCCGGGTGAAAAACCCCAATGTCGTTCATAACCTCCTGAATATTTACGCCTCCGGCTCCGGGCGGCTCAAGGAGCTGGCTGCGGACGCCCTCAAGCATTATTCGATCTTCGATCCCGCCAGCCTCGTTTGACACGACCGGGTAGGTGCCGGCTCAGGCCAGGCAATGATAAAATCGACTGGTTGGTCTCAATCGCAGTTGATAATGCCGAAAGTTCTGGTGCTCGAGGATGATAAGCCGGTGGCCGAAATGGTCGCCGACTGGCTCCGCCGGGAGCATTTTGTCGTCGACGTCACCCATGATGGGCTGGAAGCCATGGACTTCCTGCGCGCGGGTACCTATGACCTCCTGATCCTCGATCTCTCGGTGCCCGGCAAGGATGGGATAGAGGTCTGCAATCTATACAGAAAAAACGGCGGCCACAGTCCGATATTGATGCTGACGGGCAGGGACCGGATCGATCAGAGAGTGCTCGGTCTGGATGCCGGTGCCGATGACTATCTCACCAAGCCTTTCGACCTCCGGGAGCTAGCCTCCAGGGTGAAAGCCCTCTTGCGGCGACCGCCCATTGCCACCACCCGGGTCATGACCCTGGGGGATATCGAGCTCGATCCGGACAGTCATTCGGTGCGCAAGGGCGGCATAGAAGTGGAGCTTTTCCCCAAGGAATATGCCATTCTCGAGCTCTTGATGAGAAACCCCAATCAAGTCTTCTCGCCCGAGACGCTTCTTTCGCGACTCTGGGCTACCGACGACAATGCCACCATCGACGCTCTCCGCCAGACTATTTTGAGGCTGCGTCGCAAGCTCGAGAAAGAAGGCGACAAACCCCTGATCAGGACCATCCGGGGCGTTGGTTATCGAATCGAGACTTGATTGAGAGACTTGACTTGATTGAGAGACTTGACTGGATTCAATAAGACTTGACTGGATTCAATAAGACTTGACTGGATTCAATAAGACTTGACGGATCGTGCCGGATTTCTCAATAGCGACTTTTGCGATTGCTTGAACTGAAGCGCTGTCGAAGACGTATACAGAAGCATGCTCAGATTAACGCTGCCTCTAGTCACGGTCATCGCAGGCTTCTGCGCCGCCGCCGGATGCTTCGCCGGGGTTCTCTGCGGACGCGCTGTCCTGATGGAGGGCGCAGGAGCAGGCGCAGGGAGAATTCAAAATTTGAACGTCTCGGTTGAGGCTGGGCTCCTTATTTGCGGCTCGGTCCTGATTGCTTCTTTGATTCTTTGTCTGGGCCGGAGACGAAACTGGTGCCTGGTAGCGCTGGTAGTGGCACCGGGTTTTTTCGCTTCCACGCTCTGCCGCTATCCCCAGCCCGGCGGTGATGACCTCTCTATGTCTTCAGGACCGCTCACCCTCGTATGCAGGGTCGAGAGGGTCGATGTTCGCGGCAGGCTCTATGTTCATCCTGAGACGGAGTGCGACGGGCGCTCCGGCTTGATCCTCGTCTATCTCCCTCGTTTCCTGAGTGAGGACCCACCGCCTCTTCAAGGGGCCGTCCTCAGGATAACGGGGCAGGCTCGAGGTCTTCTTAAGCGGACCCGTCACCGTGAGCGCTCGCCCCCGGGAGGAGGTCGGAGTCGGGACTGGGAGTTCCGGCTCTATGAGATGGGCATCTATACGAAGATCTACTGTCGCCGTCTCGAGATCCTCGAGTTGCCGGCAAGGCCCGGCTTGCCGGCGGAGCCCTTTGCTGCCTCCCGTCAGGCAATCGTCGCCGGCCACCGGGCCAATCTCGATGGCGATCTCGGAGACCTTCTTTCTTCCATTGTTCTTGGAGACCGCACGGTGAGTCTCTCTCCGGAGATCAGAGAAACCTTCCGGGTCACCGGGCTTTCTCATCTTCTGGCTGCATCAGGATTCAATTTATCTATTCTTGTAGGCGCAGTCTACTTTTCGGTCTCTCTGATCACTCGAAACAGGCTTCTCGTCTCGGTGACCGCCCTGGCAGCCACAGCCAGCTTCGTGGGGCTTGCCGGTGCGTCTGCGTCGGTGGTGCGGGCGGCGATTATGGTGTCCTTCCTGATTCTGGCGAGGTTGTCCTTTCGCCGTCTCCACAGCGGGGCGGCCCTTGCCGCTACGCTCATGATGGCGCTTGCCCTTGATCCACTCTCCATCGTGGATGTCGGGATGCAGCTATCCTATGCCGCCACAGCCGTCATTGTGGGCGGCATAGGCGCAGTGGACAGGCTGGCTGCCGGCGGCGATAGAGTCAATGACAATTCGGAGGGCGATTCATCGGAGTCTTTTTCCATTTATGGCAGGCTGCGGCGCTGGCTCATCGATAGCACTGCGGTCATCGTTCTCGCTCAGTCAGGCGTGCTTCCGCTTCAGCTCTTTTATTTCGAGCGTCTCGGGCTCCTCTTCCTGCCTGCCAATCTGCTTATCGAGCCCGTGGTGGCACCCCTTACCGTGGCAGGCTTTGTTTCCTCGGCATTACTTCTAGTCGGGGCCCAGGTCGAGCGATTTGCCGGTGGCTCGCCATCACAGGTAGTGCTTCTTTCGGAACTCTTTTCAGGACTCTTTTCAATTATGGCTTTCGGGCTCGACTGGCTGGCCTCCTTCCTGCTTCGCTATATGATCGCTCTGGCTCGGTATCTTGCCAGTCTCGAATGGGCTACTATCGAAGTCGAGCCTGTGGCGATTCAGGGGCTGGTCGTCTATTATTTCTGCCTGGCATTCTTCCTTTTCTGTCTGAGCAGGCAGAGGCAGGTCTTTCTCGGCGGTCTCTTCTTGCTTGTCGGTCTTTCGATGTTGTTTCTATAAACCGGGACCGGTCTTTCCGGCGGCCAGCAGGACTGGTTCGGGGTCCCAGCCCGCTATGGCGCGCACCACCGGGAGGAAGCGGTGTCCGGCTACCATTTCGGAGAAGAAGATCTCATGCTCTTGCTCGGTACGGGTCATGGCCCGGAGCTCCGGGAGAAACTCGTCGAGACCCAGGTGACCTGCGTGCATGGCGGCTGTGTCGTATTCGTTGACATTGGCATGCTCGAGCTTGCCGGCGAAATACATGGGCAGGAACCAGCCCGAGACGAAACAGCCAAATGAAGCCGAGCGTCCCACCAGACCCATCAGTATCTCCCGCCAAAGGGCCGGCTTTTCGCCCATCGTCTCGAGAATTCTCCCGACAGTGGCCCGGTGCTCCCACTCCTCTTCCTCGATTTTTCTGATTCGATCTCTCTGTCCCTGGTCCCTTACCGAGCGCCAGTGGCCGGAATAGGCGAATGCCGCAGCCTTCTCGCCGGAATAGGCGAGCTGGAGGAGCCTGACGAGCTGGCGGCGATGATTCGCTTGCTCCATTGACTAGCGCATGAAGCTCAGTTGAAGCAGCTCACGCTTGAGCACGAACTCTTTCGGGAGTCTCCTGGTGAGGTCGTCGAAGAGCTCGGAATGCGTATCCAGCTCCTGTTTCCAGAGCTCGTTGTCGATGCTCATCAGAGCCTCGAATTGCTCTTTGTCGAAGCCTTCGAGACCAGACCAGTCGATGTCCTCGTAGCGCGGCATCCATCCCAGGGAAGACTGGCGCGCGGGGCACTTGCCCTGGACGCGCTGGAATATCCACTTGAGGATGCGCATGTTCTCGCCGAAGCCCGGCCACATGAATTCCCCTTTCTCATTGGTGCGGAACCAGTTCACGCAGAAGATCTGGGGCGGATTCTCGACCACGTGGCCCATTTGTAGCCAGTGATTGAAATAGTCGCCCATGTGATAGCCGCAGAAGGGCTTCATCGCCATGGGATCGCGCCGGACATCACCGATGGCTCCGGCGGCTGCGGCTGTGGTCTCGGAGCCCATTGTGGCTGCCATATAGACTCCGAAGTTCCAGTTGAAAGCCTCGAAGGCCAGGGGAATCACCGATGCGCGCCTGCCACCGAATATGAAGCCGCTGATCGGCACGCCTTCCGGGTCGTCCCATGCCGGATCGAGAGACGGGCACTGGCTGGCCGGCACGGTGAAGCGGGCATTGGCGTGGGCGGCGCGGCGGTCCATCCCCGGCTGCCATTTGCGCCCGCGCCAGTCGGTGAGCTCGGCCGGGGGCTCGTCGGTCATGCCTTCCCACCAGACGTCGCCTTCTTCGGTCAGACCGACATTGGTGAAAATGCAATTCTCCTTGAGAGTGCGCATGGCATTGGGGTTGGTCTTGTCGGAGGTCCCGGGCGCTACGCCGAAATAGCCGGCTTCCGGGTTGATAGCGTAGAACCGCCCATCTTTGCCGGGCTTGATCCAGGCGATATCGTCCCCGACCGTGGTCACTTTCCAGCCTTTGAAGCTCTCCGGGGGGATGAGCATGGCCAGATTGGTCTTGCCGCAGGCGCTGGGGAATGCTGCTGCCAGGTAATGCTTCTCACCTTCCGGAGATTCAATTCCCAGGATGAGCATGTGCTCCGCCAGCCAGCCTTCGTCTCTGGCCATTTTTGAGGCGATGCGCAGGGCGAAGCATTTCTTGCCGAGCAGAGCGTTGCCGCCGTAGCCGGAGCCATAGGACCAGATCTCGCGGTGCTCGGGAAAATGACAGATATATTTCTCGAAAGGGTGACATGGCCAGGGATCGTCCTTTTCTCCCTCGGCCAGGGGGTGTCCCACCGAATGCAGGCAGGGGATGTACTCGCCCTCTTCGCCCAGGACATCGACTACAGCCTTGCCCATCCGGGTCATGATCTTCATATTGACTGCCACATAGGGGGAGTCGGTGATCTCGACGCCGATGCTGGAGATATGCGAGCCCAGGGGGCCCATGCTGAAGGGAACGACATACATCGTTCGACCCTTCATGCTGTTCTTGAAAAGGTCCCGAAGCAGAATCTTGGCCTGGATGGGGTTCATCCAGTTGTTATTGGGACCAGCGTCTTCTTTGTTGTCGCAGCAGATGAAAGTCCGCTCCTCGACCCGGGCGACATCAGCAGGGTTCGACCTCGCCAGGTAGCTTCGCGGGCGCAGGTCAGGGTTCAGCTTGATAAGGGTGCCGCTCTCCACCATCTCGGCGCAAAGCCTGTCATATTCTTCCTCGGATCCGTCGCACCAGTAGACGCTGTCCGGCTGGCACATTTGCTGGACTTCCGCCACCCATTCGAGCAATTTCTTGTTGGTGACCGGGTATTGCGGGGCACTTGTTTTGAGGGCGGTTTGCTGGCTCATAGCTTGGCTTCCTGTTGTAGGCGAGATCTTGATCTTTTGATCCCGTTGATCCTACACCGATTTTCGGTATTGAGTCTCCGCCTTAAGGATTAAAGCCAGTCCTCATATCGTCCTCAGGTTTGAGCCGCATGATGGAGACAATCGGCAACGGAGGAAAAGGTCATGATATCCAGGAAAAAAGCAGCAAACAATAACTGAAGCTTTGCTAGAACGTAGAGCCTATATTGCCAAGCATGTCGTGTATTCTAAATGACGTTGATCGCAGGTAGTAGCAGGTTAGCAGCGTGCTCGTAGAGTTCGAATGTCCTGAGTGCAAAGGTCATATGTATGAGAAGTGGTCCCTGGACGGATCGAATCTCGGCATACGTTTGATGTACTGGCACATGATTCTGAACCCGGGTCTGGCAATCAATGAGCTTGTCCTGGGTCAGAGAACGCCGAAGGTCTCCTATGTATGCAAGAGTTGCGATGCTCCCCTGGCTGATCGGTCCTACGTGCATTGTCCCGGTTGCGACTCATTCCATCAGGGCAGAATCTGGGCTTACAAAAACGCTTTCGGCAACTGGCTCGGGCTGGTCTGCCCGACCTGTGGAGAGCCGATTCCGTGTCTATGGAATCTCACATCGCGCCTCCTACTCGTTCTTACGGCGCCAATCTGGTGGATGCCCGTAAGTCGGTTCCGCAGGCAATGGCTGCAGGCGAGCTGCAAACGAATCTCGGACAACTCGCTGCTCTATATAGACAGCGTTTCAAATAAGCCAAAACCAGTCCGCTATTTCCTTATGGGCAATGTCTGGGGCTTTCTCATGAGCTTTTTCACCGGAATCGCAGCTACTGTGCTGGCTCTAGTCGTCTGGTCTGTGCCTGCTTCAGCGCTTGCCGGAATTTTCTTCGCTGCTACTTTCGGGAGCCTGATCGTCTGGATACCGGCCGGGTGGTTATTCGGTTTGACCATGAAGCTCATGATCGACCGAAAGGGAAATCCCGACCTGCACCTCACATTCGACGGAGAAGGAAAGCTTCTCGATTCGGATGTTGCTAGAGATGTCGATGGAAAAGCTCAGTGAGACTGAGAAATTGCCAATCGGTCTCCGGAGAGTGACTCGAGAAACTTCTGGCGGGTCTCTCGAACTTGCTCCCATTGGGGAGACAGGCAGAGCAAGTGGCAGGCATCAGGCACCACCATCAGTTGCGCCCTTTTGATTTTCTCTGCGGCCAACTCCGCATGGGCAAGGGGCACCTCACCGTCGGCGGAACCATGAATGATGAGCGTCTGGCATTCCACCAGATCTAAATCGTGATTGACAAAGTCTCTGAGCTGATCGGCATCGTTCAACATGCCTGCCACTCTGCGGCTGGCCGGCATGCAGCGCTCCAGCACCGTCAGGGCAAGACGCCTGGTCTCTTCGTCCTCGAAGATGCGGCGAGCTTCCTCACGAACGCGTCGCCGACCGTAGGATGCCTGCCTGTCGAGCAGTCTCGCTATGCTGTGCAGTGGCGCATAGTCGATGAGGAGACGGAGTCCGAAAGAGCCGAGATCGCAGAGAAGCAATTTGCCATGAAACCCGTCTGTCGAGCCGTGAGCGAAAGACATGGTAACAGGAGACTCGAGGATCATCCCGAGAACCCGGTCCGGATATCTGGCGGCGATCCTGACGGCGGTGGCGCCACCACAGGAGAAACCACAGAGAAAGAAAGATTCGATCCCGAGCTCATTCATCAATCCCGCAAGAAGCTCTGCCTGCTCGGGTATGGTGCGCCTCAGCTCAAGCGGTGTGCCGAGAAAACCGGGACGTGAAGGAATTACCAGAGAAAAGCCCTTCTCTGCCAGATCCTCGAAATACAACATTGCATGGTCGTAGCCTCCGGGGCTGCCGTGAATGGCTAGAGAGGTATTCAAGGCGGCTATTTTGTCAAATTCCCATGCTCTGATAGTAGCGCACAACCACCCGGCAGGCTCCATTAGCCCAAGTCCTGAAGATCTGGAGACTACCGAGAAGCTGATCAGGGCAGGAGAACTTTTGGGAATTTCGCTGGTCGATCATGTGATTGTTACTGCAAGCGACCTGTGCAGCCTGCGGGAGACGCATAGCTATTTGTGGCCCTGATATCTTCTCCCTCTTTTGAAGGTTCGTTCCATTGACCTGCCGGTTTCGCCGCCGGCAGGTTTTTACTCTGAGCGACCGTAATCGGCTCTGATCCTTTGACTTGCCTATATTGCAACTTATTTGCTCATTTGTGCCTATTTCCCGCTTCCTTTCATTCCGGGTATATGATCGGCATTGTTCCTTTGTGCTTTCCCATTGAATCTACCGAGGTTTCAGCATGAGAACTAAAGTACTTGCAGTATTGTTTTCCATGTTGACTCTCGTCTCTTTGTCCGTCTCGCCGGTCGTTGCTATCGAAGATCCCCAGACTGCTGAGCGTCTTTGGGCAACACCTAATCTCAAGAGGATTCAGGAAAACTACGATGGACCGAAACTATCTAAGGAAGAGGCTGGAGACACCAAGATCCGGATAAGGTTCATTTTACATCCGGACGGGCGAGTCGAAGATGTGAAGGCTGAAAAACAAAGCGGTGATTCCAAGTCGCATACCGATATACCGATTGAGAAATACAAGGCGATCGAGAAGGGGCTAGTCAAAGCAATTAAAGAAAGTGCTCCTTTGTACTACCGCAAGCGTCCGCACGAAGCCAAAATTCCATGGGGAGTCCTCTTTGTCTATAGTCCCAAAGAATATCCGTTTGCGCGCATGATTCATGTAGCACGCGGCAAAGACGGGGTATGTGGAGAACGCAAGCGTAGGAAACAAAGGTGACTGATTAGAAACTCATTTGCTTATTTGAGCCCATTTTCCGCTTCCTTCATTCCGGGTATATAATCGACATCGTTCCTTTGTGTTCACCATTGAGTCTATGACCGTCGAGAAGCCAGCCGAGTCAGAAGAAAGACCTGAGAAAAACCAGCTCAGGGCAAGCGATAACGTGAAAGAGCATGCCATTCATAAGCAGACTCAGAATATCGAATACAAAGAAGCCAGTCAGGCCGGTCAAGACTTTACATGACGATGGCCAGTCTCAAAGTGCCGACTGTGCAAGAACAATCCGATGGCTACAAGACTGGAGCTGACGAAGAGTCTGGCAAGGTCCCATCAAGCCAGGCAAAAATCGATTCCTTCGGCATCAATATGGATGACGGCTCAACTGTAATAGCCAGACCAAGACCAGGCAAAGAAGATCCGGCACCGCTTTCAGGATCAGCAGAAGACACCGGAACTGTCATAGATTACCAGTGGAAGGAGACCGGTAAAGATTCTTTTGCCCTTGGTATGGACTATGAAGAAGGTACCGTCGATTCTCGCACACCTTCCGAAAAGATGGGTGATTTCCTTAAGGCTGCAGCCGCCAGAGCCACTGACCCGGAAGGCTGGCAGAAGTATTTAGATGGACAGGTTGAGAAGTTTATCGGAATCGGCGAAGGGCTCAATATAGCTAAAGAACACACGAAAGAGGCTGTAGTGGCTGGCTGGACAGCCTTGACCGATGGCACCGTCAGCAATTTCTTATCCAAGCCAAACGCAATTAATGACCCACTATTCAATACTATCGGCGGTGCTCTTGATGCAATGGCGCAAGATCCTAATGCTGTAAATCATGCCCTGGAGCGACTTGGCACATCGATCATGCAGGCAAGCGAGCACTATAGCTCTTCGCCGGACCGAGAGAAAGGGCATGTAATTGGCGAAGCCGCATTTTTCTTGGTCAATCCGGAAGGTTCGACTGAGGCCGGTGAAGCCGCGCTGAAGATTGCTGATAGAGTAGCCACCGGAGTGGATAAGGTGGTGATGGACGGCATTCGCGCTTCGGTAAAGAGCGCCGAGGAGATGGCAGTTGCAACTCCAGAGCTGGCTGACCAGGCCAGACGGATGCTCTACGATTACACTCGAAAGCTTGGATTGTCGCCGCAGGAGATGGAAGCGGCCGGGATTCCCAGGGGGTATTTTGACGGCATCGAGCCTATACCCGGAGCCGGAAAGAGCGATAACGTCTATGCCATGTCTAAGGCTGATGACATGGGCGGCGATGTCCTGAAGGGAGGCGGGTATCGAGTCGATAAGGCAACCGGCCGCCTTCAGAGAACTGATCTTGGTAAGCCACGCGAGCCTTACAATTGGGAAGCCCTGGATGAAAGGTTTTCTTCGGAAGTGGTTCGGCAGGCGAATAGAGATTCCTGCATATCGGCTGTTGGTGAGATGCTGTCTGAAGGAAGGCTCACCGAACAAGAATTGATAAATGTACTCAGTAAGAAACCGGATATCACTGAGCTTGTCGAGCATTTGGGCCCTGAGTGGACATCGAAACGAAGGAGTTTCAGATCTATTGCTGATATTTCTGATAAACCATGGGCAGCCGATTTGCTTGAAAACGCTGGCACGGATTTGCCGAAGTCTCTGCACACAGTTTTGGTAGAGGGCGTGAATGAATCCGGTAACATCATGATCTGGGATCCTATGGGAAGGAACTAAATACAATATGACACCACAGCAGTTTCTAAAAGTATGGACGACCAGAGCTGTATATCGGCCGACGGGAAGGTAATCACAATGAGAGGGTGAGTGATATTGGCTATGATTGACGATAAATATCTGCAGCGCCTGAAAGAGGCTGGATTATATATTTCCGAACCATTTCCTGAGGGTCATGGATGGGAGCATGGAGTGCGGATCGGAAAGCCGGTAACTACTCCCGGAAATTCAATTCCTGACTATGACGACGGATATATTACAATCGGGTCTAAATCGGTTGAGCCACCAGAAATAGATTCACCGATAGTGATTTTTTATCATAAGGGCAACTCCTGGGTGGTTCACTCTCAGGAGTGTGTACCTGATCCTGGACCCGGAGACTTTCAGAATGTCTGGAATACACCAGAAGAAGCTCTCGATGACATCATAGACTTCTTCTTCGGGGATCCGGAGCGCATGAGGAGAAAAGCCGAGCGCAAAGAGGCGGCAAGCAAACGGGCCCAAGCCAGAAAGGATTAAGTAGAGTATGGCAAAAATTGACGAGAGATACCTGCAGCGCCTGAAAGAGGCTGGCTTGTACATTTCTCTTCCATATTCATCAACGCATGGGTGGCCGGATGGAGTGCGAATTGGAAAGCCGACAACAACCCCCGGCAACTCGATACCAGGCTATAAGGCAGGATATGTAGTAGTTGGGAAAGAAGCTGTTGAGCCACCAGAAATGGATGCACCTATGGTGGTGCTCTATTCGGTCGACAACAAATGGATCGTCCATTCCCAGGAATGTGTTCCCAAGCGGGGTCCAGGAGACTTCGTGAATGTTTGGTCGACTCCGGGAGAAGCAGTGACGAACATTATTGATTTCTTTCTGGGCAATCCGAACCGAATGAAGAAAAAAGCCGAGCGAAAAGAATCGGCAAAGAAGCGAGCACACGCCAGAGATGATTGATAGTAGATTGATGATTCTACGAAACATGCCTGATGTTTTCTCACAATTCCTCTACCTTTCATTCTTCCGCAGAGGGTAGGGCTTACCATGTTGTCAAGTCAAGCGAAATCCCATTACCACCTGCCCGGCAACGACGATATACTGTTATTGTTGATTGGCAATGGAAGAGCTAGCCGCAGATGCATGAGCCACCATTACCAATGATGATCAATAAATGATCACTTTCCTGCTTTTCGCTGTTATTTCCAAATACAGCTTTTTCAAAAGAATCTTTTCGCTCTGAGTTAGTTGATCGGCGCCTGGAAAGCGGCTGACAGCTACCAGAACAAACCGAACAAGGAAAAACAAATAAAGGTCACAAGCGAATGATCCTCCCTTTGGAGCGGCCTATGTGCGCTCCGAGCTTCTCAGTCGCAGGGAGGCTGCTGCTTATCTAGGCAATTTCCTGTATCCGCCCAGTTCCTGGCTCTTTCGATATCGTAGTCGATGAGATCCGTCCGTGGGCTTCTGGCGTTGAGTTTTTCTCCAGCCAATAGAAAGAACTCGAGGGCAGCAGTATATTTCTGGTCTCTGAATAGCCGGACTCCGACCTCGCGCAACTCATGGGCGACGAACCCCTCTTCCGTAACGTCCGAATAGAAGGGGTGGTTCTTGTTTGTTCCGACACCGCCCTGCGCCAGGCTGAGCCCATCTGCTATGAATCCCTCGCTGGCAAGGAAGAGCGACCTGTCCTGGCGCGTATTGTCAGGGCTGTGGCTTATTTCCAGGGCTATATATTTGAAGCCTATCGTTGCGGCCGCGAAGCAGACGGCGACGGTGAGAAGTAGCACCGTAGTCAGTGTGGGGCAAAATCCAAGGATGGATGCCAGATAGTCAGGAAAGCCCGGCACGAAGGCAACCAGGGGCCCGAGTATTATCAAACCGACAAGCAGTGCCAGCGTTAAAAATGCAGCGAGCCTCATGGAAAGAAGCTTAAGGGTCCGCATCCGGTCTTCATGCTCGAATCGACGCCTATGGACTTCCTGGATCATTCGTCACTTCTCCGGAAACAGTCCTGGCATCCATCGAGATGCAAGCGCCGCCGGGAACGCCAGACGAAGCGGAGCGCGATTGGATTTTGCAACCAGCACCCCGCGATTGATAAGCGCGGATACAACCCGCCTTCCTTGCCTGTCTCCGACATTGAGGAGTCCCGGAACATCTCCCCGGGGCAAGTCTCCTCTGTAGAGAACGGCTTCGATAATTCTACCGGAGCTTGAGGGCAAGGTGCCCAGTCGTACCTCCTCTTCTGTCCAGATGAGAATCCGCTCGCGCAATCGATTCGGTTCGACCAGTCCCTCCATGAATGAGACCTGATCAAGGCATGTTTCCAGAAAGAAGCGTGTGAAGGAAGCCAGTGCTTCTTCGCTCAAGTTGCCGCGACCATCTAAGTCATTGCGCCTGCTCTGATCGCATGCCATCAAATGACGCTTGTAGTCTCCCTCCTTGCGTGCCAGCCCGCGAGCTATCGACCAGACGCCGGCGGTATCGAGGGTTTCCAGAAGCTGCGCGTATGAGACCAGGCGGGCGACTCGTCCATTGCCGTCAAGAAACGGATGTATCCAGAGAAGACGGTGATGCGCCGCTGCTGACGCGAGGACGGTCTCGGACCTGCCCAGCTTGCTGTACACCTCTTCGTAGCGCTTCAGAAACCGGCCAAGGGCACCGGGACTGATGGCAACATGATCCCCTACCTGGACATCCCGGCGACGAAGTTCTCCTGGTGTTACGCCGATCATCTCTCCGCTTTTCAGATCCTTCACTTTCAAGAGATCGTCCGGCAAATGCTCGCCGAATCGCTTATGGATTTCCAGAATTCCTGCAACGCTTGTTGATCGACCGCGCAGTCCGCCCTGATCGATCCAGAGTTGAACTGCGATATGTGCCTCTGCTTCGAGTTGGAGAGTTCTCTGGACCCGGTCTGAGCTATAGTCCCCCTTCAATGCACGCTCGATGTCGACCGGGTGCGTGTCATGCCCCTCGATAAGATTGCTGTAGTAACAATTCATAGCCCGGACCAGATCTGCCAGGGCTGTTAGCACTCCCTCAGGAAGAGCGCTTCTGAGCCTGGCCGATTTGCTGGCGAGCTCGAGAGCCATGTCGATCAGATGCTCACGGTGTCGTGAGCTGCTCGAGAGTACCAGAGGCTCCATCAAAGCAGCCCTCTCGTCTCTATCGACGGCTGGTTGAATGTCCGGAAAAATGTTCGATTGTTTGCGGGTCATAAGTCCTATTATATGGGCTTTTGATCTGTTTGGGAATGTTTTTATGTCCTTACAAATGTCCGCTTAAATGTCCGGTTCATTCCGGTTCGACCGGGCTGATCCACGGCTGCTGCTGAAGCCAGGCTCGCGGAGATCATCCTCTCGAGGAATCAGGGCGTGGTCGACGCAAGCGCGAGCGAAAACGAGAGCGGACCCCGCCAGGCATTTCGGGCACCATCGTGGGCTATTTTTGAGCCCGGGGAATAAATAGGAGAGCGTTCCAGGTTCTCCTTCATGAGCATTTCAGACGATACACCTACACCAGTTCTGGGTGAGCCCCTCGAGCCCTCCCTTGACGAGTCTGATCCTCGGACAATCACAAATCGCTATGTGGTTCTGGATAAGTTGGGTGAAGGCGGCATGGGAAGGGTTTACAGGGCTCTGGATCCATTGATAGACAGACAGGTCGCAATCAAGGTTTTGCGATTTGAAGATCCTTCAGGCGAGCTGGTGAAGCGATTGCAACAAGAAGCTCGCGCAGCGGGGAGGCTGGATCATCCTGGAATCGTGAAGGTCCTTGATTTTGGATTGGTTGATGGACATGAGCCTTTTCTGGTAATGGAGTATGTTGATGGTGAAACTCTGGAGAGTGTGCTAAACACGAGGAAAAGCCTGACTCTAGAGGAGTTGAAGACAGTTTTCGGTCAAGTAGTTTCGGCCATGAGGCATGCGCATGAGATAATGGGAAGTTTGAGACAGGTCCGCTCCCTGCAGGGCGGCTACCGGGGCATTGTTGCCGGGGGTCCAGCCGCTCTGATCTCTGGTGGTGCCGGCCTTGCCATAACCCATGTTCTCCCAGGCTTTCGAGCGCGGGTTGAAATCGGGGTTATATCCCTGGGACGCCGGGACCTGCTGGTAGTTGCTCCGGGTGTTTCCCGAGTTGCCGAAGGTGGGGGGCACGAAGGTCGCCACCGGAGCTTTTGCCACCCCGCCTGCGACGCGGGTCCATTCGATGTGGCCGAATCTCCCATCGGTGACGAATTTGTCCGGGTTGATCACCTGGTATGTGCCATTGTCCGGACCGATATTGGTGGTTTTCGAATAAGTGCCGCCCCGGGTGGAAATCGTGCCGCTCTCGCTCTGCTTGCCCCCGGGACCGTTCGAGGTGACGGTATAGCGACCGGAGGGCTCGATGTTCCAGTCTATGGTCAGAGTCGCATTGGGGCGCCGGATAAAGGTCCGCCATTGCCCGCAGATCATCTGGTCGATGGCCAAGCTGCTTTCGGCCAGAACGGCCATGCACAAAACCGCTAGCGCCAGGGACAGATACGGGCGAAAGCAGCGAAGAAAAGGCTCGCGTTTCATATTGCCTCGAATATAGATAGGGAGAGGAGTGAATTATACAGCCGGCCGACAATTTCGAGGGGACTACGTATTTTCCGGGGTGACAGTGGCCTCGACCAGGTGCAGAATGGTAGAAGCTGGTCGCGGCGATTTTTCCGGGTTCTCCGGGAATAATGGTCCTGATACTCAAATGGCTGAGCCGTCACCTCCCCAGGGGCTCTTGCTCGAGTATCGGAAAAGGGGGATTGATGGGCAATAATCAGGTTTCTAGGGCTGATAGCGATAGCACCGGGGCGGGCAGAGACAAGGTCGTCACGCCGGACCCGATTGATTCTGGCGGTGACCATCTGGAGCACGCCCGGCAGGATGCTCATGGCGCTACTGCCATCAGGGACGCCGACCGGGGTACTTCCAGACCGGACCAGCGAACCGACGGCGGTGCTGTGGGTGACGACGGATTCGCCATTGTCGGCGATGCGCAAGTGGCACAGGCCGATGGTGGTGAGGGACAGGCGATTACACCGGGTGTGGAAGTCCTGCCCGGCATCAGGAAGCCTTTTGATGCGCAAAAGATCGCGGACAACATCGAGGAAGCTTGCAACGAAGGCGGCATCATGGGACTGGGCACCGATGTGCCTCAGATCTTGAACAATCTCAAGGGTTTGACCCCGGAGCAGATTGCCGAGGTCGATAAAGCATTTGCTGAGAAGCATGGAGTCAAATATGCCAGGCCGGGCGAGCGCTGGGGCCTGCGTGAAGAGTTCAGGGACGAGATGAGCGGGGCCACCCTGGAGCGCGCCCTGGCTATTGTCGATTCCAAAAACGAAGTGCCGGAGGGTCTCCGGGTCGCCGGTGCCGATACGCTCAAGCCCGGCTCCGAGCTCAAAGCCGGCGAGACCAATCGTGTAACCATGCCGGATGGGCGCATTTATGACGTTTATATCCCGCAGAATGCTCAGAAGCCTCTGCCTGTAGTGATGATGATGCACGGGGCGTCTAACGGGAACGATATGGCCAACGGCCGGATCATGGAAAGAGAGTCGAGCATGAACGACGTTGCCGAGCAATACGGATTTGCGGTTGTCTATGCCTTCAGCAAGTCCCATCATGCCACCGCCCTGGGCGGGATTTCTCAGGAGCCGGCAACCTGGAATATGCACGGGCATAAGAACTTCTTGCCTACGGACGACAGCTATGACGACGGCGCCTATCTCGACCGTATAGTTGCCGACGTCGGTAATCGTGTCAGTGTCGATGATACCAGAATCGGTATCGCTGGTATGTCCGATGGCGGTCGTGCCGCCGAGCAGTATGTCCTGGATCGTCCCGGTAAATTCGCGGCTCTTTCGGTCATGCACGGCACCTGGATGAATGGGGAGGAGCATCCGAAAGCCGGCACCGGTCTGCCGACTATGCTGACCCATGGCACTTCGGACTATATGCTGCCATTCGATCAGGGAGACAGCGGCTTTTTCGGTGACAAAGGTCGGGGCATGATGTCCTGGCTGGCGTCGCCCTGGATACCGGGTACCAGAGACTCGCGGCCCAAGCAGCAGTTCGGCGCATTCGCCCAGGCCAATGAATGCGTGGGTACTCCTGCACTCTCAGAGAAACATGATGTCACCACCCTCTCGTATGACGACAGTCAGTGCAAGAATGGCGGGGTCAAGCAATACATGGTGGATGGCGCCAATCATGCCTGGCAGGACTGGCGCAACGAAGGCGGCTGGTATGTAGTCGGCATGCCGGACAGAAATCAGAACATGAGCGAAGAGACGGCCAGGTTCATTCTTTCCCACAGGATCAAGCGAAACTTCTAGTCGTCCTCCGTCCGGTCATTGCGACTGTTCAAGCCAGTCTCGAAACTTCGGCTCTCCGGCTTTTTTCACATAGTCCGGCAGGGGCGTGCCTTTCAGGAAGTGTCGAAAGACTACATTATATTTCTTGTACGAGCCGCGCTCTCTGGCATCGACGATGGACCAGATCTCGGAGTCCGAGAGCACGGGTGGATTCTCATTGAGCTGAACGGCGGCGTAGACGGCGAATCCTTCCCAGAACCACATGGGCCCCATCTTCTCCTCATCGCCCCCGCATATGCGCACATGCAAACGATGGGCGAGCTCGTGGGTGATGAGCTTGATGTAGTCATCGTCCTCGCGACCGTCGGCATAGTTCGCCCGGTATATCTCCGGGGAGACGGCGAAGAAGACATCTTTCTCGATGCCGGCGGAAAATGTCCTGGGAATAGCTGTTTTGGCGTCCACCGAACAGAGCTCCCGCATTCTACTGTCGAAACCATCTTTGGTGTCATAGATTTCGATCTGTTTCACGAAAGGCTCGCCTGTCAGCTTCTCCCATCCATGTTTGCATGCAAATGTACGCAGCCGGGTCTGAGCTTCGATGAAATCTTTGCGAAACTCCTCGCGTCTTTTCTCCAGGGGACCGGTCAGTACGATAGGGACGTCGAAAATTCCCGGGGACAGCTCCACGGGATCGCCGCCAGCAGGCTTCTTCGATTCTTTTGAAATAGTCTCTTCTGCTCTGATAGGAAGCGGCAGAATGCTACACAGGGCAAGCCAGCACATCACCGTGACCCAGAGCCTTTTCTTCTGAGACAAGCGTTCGACCATTACTTCTATTGCTCCATGGATCTATGCGTACACAACATAAATTCGAATTTTCATGGCGTTTTTAGCATAATTTTCGCGATTTTTTTATTTCAGAAACGCATATTAATCCGGTCCGCTCTTTCTTGTGGAAGGGGGTGCTGTGTGTGCGTTTGCGTTCGGCTATTTTCTCGATGCGGGCGATGCCATCATGGTCGGTATTATGGACCGTGGTGATCTCCTCTCCCTCGATTGGTTTGAGATAAACCATGACATTCTCCACCGGCTTTTCATCGACTGCAGCGAGGACTCTCACCTCGAGCCCGGCGTGAAACCGTCCGATTGCGTATCTGGCCGATAGCTGGGCTTTTTGCTCGAGGGCTGTGGATTCGTCATCGAAGCCCTCGGTGAGATTGTTGACCTTTACAGCCGTCGCCGGTTGCACCGACAGAAAAGCCCAGGCCCAAAGCCAGACGGCACATGTCCGGCTGATCACATCTTTTGCTGTGACTGGGGTAATTCCTGAGATTTAGCGAGCGCCGATGGTTTCCAGTGCATGTCGAACGACAGTCCCGACGGGACCTCCCATCAGTTCAGACAATCGTCAGATTCACACGCGACCTATTTGCCCATGGCTGCGAAGTAAACCGCGCAGGCGTGGTCGAGATATTCGCGCGAGAGGCGCGGCTCGGTCTGCAGGAAGGAGCAGAGGTTGATGACCTGGTCGACGACGTCCCGCGGGTGGCAGCAACGCATGTTGCGTTTGCCGGAGCGGTATTGCGATTCGATCAGGTAGTTGACCGCTTCTTCGTTGTACGGCACTCCGGTGCGCTGGCAGTACTGCAGGAAGATCCACTTGAACTCGTCTTCGGTGGGGCTGGTGATGTTGATCTTGTACGGGATCCGTCTCAAGAAGGCTTCGTCGACCAGGTCCGAAGGGTTGAGGTTGGTGGAGAATACCAGCAACTGCTCGAAGGGGACTTCCAGCTTTTTACCGGTGTGCAGGGTGAGGTAGTCGACCCGCTTCTCCAGAGGAACGATCCAGCGGTTGAGGAGCGATTTGTGGTCGATCCTCTGTCTGCCAAAGTCATCGATGAGCAGCAGTCCGCAGTTGGACTTGAGCTGGATCGGCGCTTCGTAGAGCTTGGTACCGTAGTCGAACTGGAGCTCGAGCATATCGATGGTCAATTCGCCACCGACCACGACGCAGGGGCGCTGGATGCGGACCCAGCGGTGGTCGTAGTCGCGCGGATAGTTGGCGGCGGAGACGGGCTCGTGGTTGTGGCTGTCATAGACCCGGATGATCTGACCGTCGCACTCTACGGAGTAAGGGATGAAGATGTGTCCCTTGAAGGAGCGGACGATACGCTCAGCGATGGAGGTCTTGCCGTTGCCGGGCTCTCCGAAGAGGAACATCCCGCGTCCGGAGTTGATGGCGGGACCCACCGAGTTGATGGTGCGGCGGTTGACCATGATGTCCGAGAAGGCGACTTCCAGGTCACGGGGAGTCACCGACTCGCGGCGAATGGTCTGGTACTTGAGAGAGTCGACGTATCTTGTCCACGGTACCGGGCAGGGACCCACATAAGCGTTGTGGTCGAAATAAGCCCGGGCTCTATCCCGACCTTTCTCGGTGGGGGTGTATTCGTAGTCGGCGAGACCGCCGGATGTACGAACTTCGATGAGGAGCTGCTTCTTCAGTACCTCGAGGATCTCTTCGACGATCTTGAAGGGAAGCATCGTCCGGGACGCGATTTCACGACCCAGGGCGAAGTTGACCATATAGATGTCTTTGAGAATCAGCTCTTCCAGAAAGCCTTCTTTCAGACCCGTTTCTGCAATGGTATTGGGGTACGGCGGCACAAACTCTTGTTGCTGCTGTATGCCTGTAGTAGTTCTGACCTGTTGAACCATGGTTTTTCTCTCTCTCAGTCGCCCGCGGCTGCTTTTATTGTAAGTGGCAGTTGCCTGCCGTGTGAATTCAATATTCCCACAAATGTCGGGAACTAGGACCCCGAATAGCTCCCTATCTCAAGCCTATAGTAATAAAGTCGAGATCTTGGGCTAATTATAATCACTCTATCGCGAGAGAGGTCATACTGGCAATGATTTCGCCGCTTTACTTCTTTATCGGCTGCCAGTCTCGGGCTGATTCCCTTGCTGAATCCCGGGCTATTTGCCGGGGCGCGAGCGGACAAGCTCGCGGATCTGGACGCTCATCGATTCGAGCTCGTCGACCCGGTCCGAGCGGCCGAAACGGTCCAGGTGGTAGACTTCCATGAATTGCTTGATAAGCGGCTCCAGCTCGGGGTGCACATGCTTGCCTTCGCCTCTGATCTCCTCGAAGGCGGAAGCTATACGGAGAGCAATGTCGCCGGGGGTATCCGTGGGACCGCGCACGATTTTGTAACGTTTGAGGTCCTTGATGACCTCGAGAAATATCAGGGTCGACTTCTTGGCATTGGTCGGGATGAAAACCTCTTTGCTTTCCTCTGTGGTCTGCTTGCGCACAGCATTGAGGATATAGAAGGTCGCTCCCAGAATGAAGGCGATGAGCACGGGCTCCCAGCGGAATTGTGTGAGGTAGTCGTTTATGCTGAGCTGTTCTTTCTCTTCCGGCTCTTCTCCCGCTTTCTTCAACTCAGCTTCTTTGAGCTGCTTCTCCAGCTCGCTGCCGCTTATGCCCTGGCCGAGGCCGGCTCCGGAGCTGTTCGACGGTCCCTGGAAGGCGCCTCCAAATGGATTGGCTAGGCCCATATCAGCAAGGGCGGAGAGCAAATTGCTCTCTTTCTCGACTTCGGGGTAACTGCTGCCCGGCGCGGGGTCGAAGGGGACCCAGGCCCAGTTGGGCAGGTAGACCTCGCCCCAGCAGTGCCCGTCCCTGACGCGCACTTCGTGGAAGCCTGTGGCTTTGTTGAGCTTGCCCGGCAGGTAGCCCGAGACGAAGCGGGCTGGAATGCCGGCTGCCCGGCACATGACCACGAAAGCCGAGGCGAACTCGACACAGTTGCCTTTCCGGGTCCGGTAGATGAAGTTGTAGACGAAGTCCCCGTCAGCCATACGGTCCGGGGTGCCATGCACGAATTTGAACTTCTTGTGCAGATAGTTCGATATCCGCTCGGCTTTCACGAACCAGTTGCCTTCTTTGCCGGCGACTTTCACAGCCAGCTTTTTGACCTTCTCCGGCAGATTCTCGGGCAGTTGCCGGTAACGGTTCATCAGGGCTTCTTCGGCGGCTTCCAGCTCTTTGGCGCTGGTACTGTAGAAAGTCGACTCGAAGTGAGAGCTCGAGCGCTCCGGCAGGGCTCGCATCACCGACAGGCGGTAGATTGGCAGCAAGGAGTTGATCTGGTAGGTCTTGCCCGCGACCAGGTCTTTGCCGGCTCTCAGCGAACCATCCTCGAGCACGGTCACCTCTTTGAAGAGACCGCCGGCAGCCTGAGGGGTCCAGTAAGCCGGGAGAAATTTGCCGAGACCGTCGACATCGATCGTTATTTGTTGCTTGACCTCCACGGTCGGGCACTCGGAAGGCACCAGCAGGGCATTGGCGTTTCCCACACTGAAAATATTGCTGGGGTCGCGGAAGAAAGTGACACCGCGGATGGGACCGGTGCGCCTCCAGGAGACACCGTCATAGAAGTCCAGGGAGACCCGGCGGGTATAAGCCGGGCGGCTGGTGAGCATGCGCATGACGAGCTGGTTGGCGGGCAGGTCGTCCCGTAGGAGGTCGACTTCTTCCGGCCTTTCCTGGACGGTTTCGGCGTAGTTCGCTGCTTCGCCGGTGTCCTGACCGATGCCCTGGCCGGTCTGGTCTTTGCCCTTACCCCCGTCGCCGCCGGCGCCCCGGCCGCCGCCTTCGCCGTCTTCGCCTCCTTTGGAGAGGGGATTGATTGCTTTACTAGGATCCCCGGCACCGCCCCTGGCGCCGGGTCCGCCTCCGCCGATGGTGCCTTTGCCGCCTTCACCCTGTTTGGTCCCCGGAGAGAACGGCATCCCCGGAGTGCCGGCGCCGGGGTTATAGCCTCGTCCCTTATCGCCCTGGGAAATGGCGACATTGGGGCTGATGAAATAGTGGACCAGGAGCTCGATCACCGAGCCGGTGCGCGGGATGAAATAGAAGACCAGGACCGACAGCACGGGCAGGCTCAGAACCGGCACCAGGACAGCGATCGAGGCGGCCTTTGTGGGACGTTTGATCTGGAGCTTGGGCAGCGACGCCGGTCTGCCTTCTCCCACAGGTTTGGACGGTCCTACTTCTTTGCTGCGCGAGACTCCGTCGAAGTAGAGCATCAGGGAAAAGCTGATGATATAAGCGATTATCCACAGCAGAAAGAGATAGTCCCGGGCGATGCCGGCTGCGAAGCCGAGAAGAGCCAGCCCGATGACGGCGGTGATGCTGAAGTCTTCCCTGGTCCTCAGGTCGAAACAGTGAAGCCCCTGGAAAATCGCCAGGGACTGGATGATATTGCGCAGAACGTCGAACTGGTGGTCGCGTATCTGGTTGTAGCATTCCAGGGCGAAGCCGCCCATGATCACCATGGCGCCGATGGCCGGCACAGCTACCACCCATCCCGGGCGGTTCTCCCGGTAGATATAGGAGAGCCAGGTGCCCATGAAAGCCAGCCAGAGGCAGGCGAAAGTGAGGAGGGGATTGGCGTGGGCATAGGCCATGGCGCCCGTGATGATGATTGCCGACATGCCCAGGGCCGAGACGCGAAGGGCTATGGACTCCTCGGCTTCCGCCGGAGGTTTTTTGCGGGGACGCTTTTCCTGGCGGGCTATAGCCTGACCGGGCCCGGCAACTTTCGCCCGGGCTTCGTGAAGAGATTTGGGTGGCTTGATCGTCTCCTCGGCTGGCGGGGTCGCCGTCGCCACAGCCGGTTCTCTCGAGGCAGGCTGCGCGGCGCTGTCTGCCGGCTCTTCAATTCTGTCCGTGTCCCTTTCGTTCATAGATGGGCGATATCCTCGAAGCTCTCGAGGGTGGCGAGAACACGACCGGGGGGACCGGATCCCGAACGTCTGTCGGCAAAGCCTGCGTGAGCCGGCATGGCTTTGCGTTGACCGAGGGTCCAGGCCTCGGCTTTCTCTGCTGAAGAGGAAGCCTGCCGGAATGCCCTGGACATGACCCAGAGGTCCACGCTATCGTCCAGAGAATGTCCCACGGCTCTGATCTGACCACCCCGGTCCTGGGGAGGCTGAGCCGGTCTCACCGTCAGGAGGGCGAGCTTGCCGTCTGTACCCAGATCCGGCACCACAGGCTCATACTCTTCGTCTCTGGGGGCTACAGCCTCGACCCTGGCCAGCATCTGAGCCCAGCGAGCGATACCCGGGGGTGAGGCAGGCACGTCCATGAGACAGAGTGGAAGGTTCTCCGGGCTCTGGACGGGGTCAGGGATGATATAGAGCTCCGGGGCGCCGCCCATGCGGAATCCCATATTGAGCAGCGAATTGGTGATCGAGACCGCCAGCTCGAACTGGCGGACGTTTTTCCAGCCGGCGGTGAGGTCGATGAGCACGTCATAGCCAGGCAGACCTTCGGACTCGAATTCACGCACCAGGAGCTTGCCTGTTTTGGCGGAGGAGGCCCAGTGGATGAAACGAGGGCTGTCCCCGGTGACGAATTCGCGCAGGCTGCGCACCGAGGATGAAGGCATGGCCGTGGTGGCGCGGGTAGCCGAGGAGATCAGGGCCGTCGAGCCGCTGGCTCGCAAGCGATAGAGGAAATTGCCCTCCACGCCGGAGATGCGTGGATAGACCGTGACCACCGGATGGTCGACGGTTTTCTGCGAGCCGATATCGAAGCTCCGGGACCACCAGGCGAGACCGAAAGGAAAGCAGCTATACGTCTCCAGGGCTTCCATTCTGTAGACGCCCCGGGCCAGGGGCGGGCTCTGGGCGACAACCCAGGCTTCGTTGATGACCGTGTCAACGGTGATCGGTCGGAGGACGCTGTGCTCGTCTCGGGTTTCCACGAGCTTGGTGCGTACCACGAGCCATTTGATCGGCATCATTCGGGTGATTTTGCGTTTGGTTGCCCGTCTGGTGAGACGTACCCGCACTCTAATCCGGTCGCCGGCCACGCAATCCGGTGGTATCGAGCAGGAGGCCGAAATGTCCACGATCTGGAGAAACGGCAGGATGAGCCCGAAAAAAATGGTGGTGAAGCCCGCGGCGGTGACGAGATAGAGCCAGTCGTTGGCGGTCTCGATGGCGAGGATGTAGAGAAGCAGGGTGATGCCCAGGGCGAACCAGAATCGATTCTCCAGGACGAGCTTGAACCGGCCGCCGGGCACGCTGACAATCAAGCCCTGAAGGCTGAACTCGACCCCGATGGCAGGAGGCTGAAACTTAGACTGGTACGGGGACTTCTTCGAGTACTCTTTCAATAAGTTCAGCATGGCTGACGCGGCTCTCTCTGACTTTCGGGATGACTCTGTGCCCCAGCACGTAAGGTGCCAGGAGCTTGACGTCGTCTGGCTTGACGAAGTCCCGGCCGTCGACGAAGGCAGCAGCCTGGGCGGCTCTCATCAGGAGCTGGCTTCCCCGGGGGCTGACGCCAAGCACGATGGACGGGTGCTTCCTGGTGGCGTTGACGATGGAGACGATGTAATTCTTGATGGACGGATCGACGAAAACCTGCCTGACAGCCTGTCTCGCTTCGAGGACCTCGTCTTCGGTAAGGACGGCGTCCACCTCGAAAGAGCCTTCCTCGAGGGTCTTGTCCAGGATTTCGACTTCCTGGTGCGGCTTGGGATAGCCCAGGGAGAGCGAGATCATGAAACGGTCGAGCTGCGCTTCCGGCAGAGGGAAAGTACCGTGGTACTCGATGGGGTTTTCCGTGGCGATTACGAAAAAAAGCTCCGGGAGTTTGCGGGTAGCACCGTCGGTGGTGACCTGGTGCTCTTCCATGGCCTCCAGGAGCGCCGACTGGGTTCTTGGAGTGGCGCGGTTGATTTCGTCCGCCAGGAGGATATTGGTGAAAATCGGACCGGGCACGAATTTGAAGACGTTTTCCTTGGAGTCGAAGATGCTCACCCCGCAGACGTCGGAGGGGAGAAGGTCGGGGGTGCACTGGATACGCTTGAACTTGGCGTGCACCGAGAGCGCCAGGGACTTGGCAAGAAGCGTCTTGCCGACTCCCGGGACGTCTTCGATGAGGGCGTGACCGCCTGAGAGGAGGCATATGATCGAGAGGCGCACCGCCTCAGGCTGTCCGATCAGAGTGGAGTTGACGTTGTCCAGAAGCTTCTTGGCTTTGGGTGCCAGGGTGGCGATGGCGGTGACGTCGAAATCGCCGCCAGCCTCGAGCTCTTCCGGCGTGGTTATCTTGGTGCGATCGTCCTCATCGATCTCGTTATCCAGCGCAATGTCGTTCTCGTCGGTGCTCATCGGCTTACGGGCTCTCCTTATTAAGAAAAGATCGTCACGGGCTCAACTTGCATAAAGCGCTTCTGCTTTCCGCGTGACAGGCTCTGCCTGGATATCTCCGGGGCGGGGCCAGGTGAGGGTGCTTCAACACCCCGTCCCAGGCTACATTTACCCAGTAGTCTACATGTTAAACTAATTAGCTTCTCTTAGCCCGATAATATTAGACGCGGAGTGGTTATGAGCCTTACTTTTCAAAGGGCGATCGGCGCCCTCAATGATTTCTGGGACAAGCGCGGTTGCCTGGTCCTGCAGGCATACGACATCGAGAAGGGTGCCTCCACCATGAGCCCCGGGACCTTTTTGCGGGTCTTAGGTCCTGAGCCCTGGAGCATGGCCTGCGCTGATCCTGCTCGCCGCCCCACCGATGGCCGCTATGGCGATAACCCGAACCGGCTTCAGCATTACTTCCAGTATCAGGTGATCCTCAAGCCTTCCCCGGACGACGTCCAGGATGTCTATCTGGATAGCCTCAAGGCGCTTGGCATCAAGCCCGAGAATCACGACATCCGCTTCGTCGAGGACAACTGGGAGTCGCCCACCCTGGGCGCCTGGGGAGTCGGGTGGGAAGTCTGGCTCGATGGCCTGGAGATCACCCAGTTCACTTACTTCCAGCAAGCCGGTGGTATCGACGTCCGCCCGGTGGCCGCCGAGATCACCTATGGTCTCGAGCGTCTCTGCATGTACCTGCAGGACGTGGACAACGTCTACAACCTCAAGTGGAACGACACCGTCACCTACGGCGAGCTCTACCACCACAACGAGGTGGAGCAGTCCACCTACAACTTCGAGCAAAGCAATCCGGAAGCCCTCAATACTCTTTTCGGCATCTTCGAGCAAGAGGCTCTGCGTTTGCTTGACCTCAAGCTGGTGATGCCTGCTTACGAGCACGTCCTCAAGTGCTCGCACACCTTCAACCTTCTGGATGCCAGGGGAGTGCTGGGACGAGACGAGCGAATGGCTACCATCCTCAAGATCCGGCGGCTGGCAGAGCGCACCGCCAGGGCGTATCTGGAGCAGCGTATCGAGCTCGGATTCCCGCTCCTGCCCGAAAATCGGCGTGAAGCCCTGGTCGCAGAGTATGCCGAGAAATACCTCACCGAGACTTCCAGTAAGTAGACCCGCTGTAGCAGGTCCTGGGCACCGGTGGTGGTATCGACAGTCCGGAAAGTGCCGACACCGGTATCCCCTGAGATACCGGATCTGGTTGCGTCGTCTTCCCGGGCCCGGCCAGTGCGATCGGCGCGTTATCAGCACTGGCTGCGGGATTCAAGCCCACCGGTGGATATCGGGCAGAGGGTTTGTGTATATGCGGACGCCTCTTGATTAGCAGTGCCGACTATTAAATTTTTCCTCTTAGAATCCTCGCTTTCCGGCTTGCCTCCCCGGGGTGCTCCCTCGAGCCTTGTAGTCAAGTGGGGGTGGGCATTGCGCAAAGTCCAACGGATTTATTTATACTGAAATTGGGCACATAAATTTTACAAACCCTTTTCAAAGTTTTGACTTGAGTGAGGAATCCCTTTGAAAGACAGCGGCAGCAAAGCACTTACTATTCCGCTATCTCTGGTTTCTGCATTTGCCTTTCTGGCAGGACCGACAGCCTTGCTCATGCCTTCGGAGGCAGCGGTTATCTCGCCTTCGGCAGCGCGCTCCGTGAAGCGGCCGCCCAGCCGCAAGGCAAGCCGACTCGCCAGGCCCGGCAGTCGCTCCCGGAAGAAAGCCGTGGCGTCCAGCCGGTCTCGGAATTCCAGGTCGTCCAGGTCCTCGAAAAAGGCCTCCCGGGCCAGCCGCCACAAGAAAGTAGCGGCCAGGCCCGCCCCCCGACCGATCCCTCCTCAGCTCTATATAGACAAGCTCAATGTACTCACCCTAAAGCCCGGGCTGGTTCACAAGTCCTACCGGGGCGCCCTCAATATAAATGTAGTCGACGTGGACATGAACAATCGCGGTCTGGTTGTTCGTCCCTATCTGGCTGGCAATACTTTCGATTCCCTCAAGACCGTGGCGGAGCACGCCCGGGACAGCGGCGCCATCGTGGCGGTGAATGCCAACTATTTCAAGAACGACGGCACGCCCCTGGGCGCCATCAAGATGGACGGGCAGTGGGTCTCTGGCTCGCTGTTCAACCGGGTGGCCATGGGCATCACTCCGGACCGGGACGTCAAGTTCGCCCGGGTCACCCTTCATGGTGAGCTCAAGACCTCTAATCCGGAAGTCCACAATATCTGGGTCAACAACATGAACTCCCCGCGCCGGAGCGGCACCAGGCTGATCCTCTATAACCAGAAGTGGGGAGATTCGGTAACCCTGGCTTATGACGGCACCCTCGTAGGGGTTAGCGCCCAGGGTGAGGTGGTGGATACCTCGAGCCGATCCATGAGGATCCCTTATGGCGGCTATGTCCTCACTGATCGTAAGGACAGCGATCTCGCCAATCTGCGCCGGGGCGACTTCGTGCACCTGCGCTGGAAGACCAGGCCCACCGACTGGAACGACGTCGAGCACGCAGTGAGCGGCGGCCCGACCCTGATCAAGAACGGCGAGCTTTTTGTCGGGCTCCAGGGCGAGCACTTCAAGCTTTCCTGGACCAGCAGCAAAATCACGCGCCGAACCGCATGCGGTATCACCAAAGACAATCATATGATCCTCGCCACTATCGAAGGCGTCCACAACATGTGGGATCTGGCGAAGTTCATGCAGCAGCTCGGCTGTGTCGACGCAATGAACCTCGACGGCGGCGGCTCCACCACGATGGTGGTAAACGGTCAGACAGTCACCCGCAATACCTCCGGACAGCGCAAAGTGGCGGCTTCCATTTGTGTCATGGAGCCCAATATCGCGGCGCGTCATGTTCGGTCCCCCGGGCTTCGCTATCGTCCCAGCTCTGATCTGGTTAGTTTCGTCCGTGGTATCAATGTCCTCGACTATGCCACTCCGATGCTCGGCATGAAATATGTCAAAACCCAGCAAACCGAGCTCGACATGATGACCTGCACCGATCCGGAAGATCGTCCGGAGGACTTCGTGCACGATATGCTCTCAAATACTTTCATCAGCACCGGCGGCGCCGCTCCTGTAGTCTGCGAGCAGAACACAGGAGAGGCAGTCATCGACATCAACAACGACATCTACGATCCGCCGGACTCCCAGGACCTGATGCCCAAGCATCCCAAGAAAGCCGAGAAGCTGGACAAGAAACAAGCAAAGCTCGAGAAGAAGAAAAAAGCCGACAAGAAGCAAGCTGCTCCTGCTGTTCCCGAGGACCAATCTTCCGGCTGGAGCAAAAAGCTGCTCAAGCCCTTCGCCTTCGGCCGGCACAAGAGCTGATCCAGAGTTTCTGTCAGAGCAACAGGGACTCGATTTCTTCGACGGGTAGCGGGCCCTGGTCGAGGGCGCGGTTGTGGAACTCGAGCATGTCGAACTCCCGGGCCTTCTCTTCGTAGCGCTTGCGGAAACCCTGCCACTGTCTGAGTCCGACATAATAGGTGGGGAGCTGGGTGGAGCTGAGCTTGGCTCTCACGAGTTTGCCCTCGGCCTCCGCAGCGGTCTGGAATGCCCGGTTTTTCATCAGGCTCAGAGCCTGCTCGTCGGTCATTTTCATGGTGTGCATTTTGATATCGAGTATGGTGTTGGCCAGGAGGCGCAGTCTTATCTTGCGCATGGTCAGGCGGAAGCGCGGGTCGTCTTTCATGAATCCCTCGTCCATCATCACCTGGGCGATATACTCGGCCCAGCCTTCTATGTACGCGCCGTTGCCGTAGAGCGAGCGCAGCAGGCGGCGTCTTTCCGGCATGATGTTGTTGAGATGCTCGAACTGTATATAGTGCCCGGGAAGAGCCTCGTGGATGGTGAGCCATTTGAGGGTGTAATTGTTGTACTCTCTCAATTTGCTCTCAGCTGCTTTCTCCGGAGTAGACGGATCTATGGGGGTGACCCAGTACTCGGCGCGAGCCTCGGGCTCCAGGGGCGGTGCGCTGTGGAAGCCGGCAACGGCATAGATGCCGCGCATGAAAGCTGGAGTGGGGATGACCTCGAGATTATTTCGTTTGCTCAGAGAGACTATGCGATTCTGCCGGATGAATTCTCTGATTTTCTCCAGGTCGCCTTTCACCGCTTCGATGAGCTTGTCGCGTTTCGGATGCTCCTCGCCGACTTTATCGAGCACTTCGAGTATCACCCTGTTGGTCTTCTCTTCCACGGTCAAGCCCGAAAGGTCGGCGTCGGGAAAGAGATCCCAGTGCAAGCGCAGGGCGATGGCGAACATCTCGGCGCGGACGCGCTCCATCTCTCTTTCCGCATCATGAAGGAGAGTCTCGGGCTCGACCTCGGTCTGCATCACCAGGGCGAACTTCCTGTTGTAGAGCTCCTTGCCCAGGCGCCAGGACCTGTCGCTGTCGCGTTTGGCGAGGTCGTCCTTGAGCCACTTCGAGAAAGACTCCAGGGCTGATATCGCGGCTGGTGCGGCTTTGTCGAAAGCCGGCTCGAGGCTGGCGTGCTCCTCTATGCGTTTGGCCACGGTCTCTTTGATCAGGCTTATGTTGCCGGCATTTTCTTTTATCGCGGTTTCTATATAAACAGCCGGGCAGTCGTCGAGATACTCTTTGACCTGAGAAAGCGCCCGGGGGATTCGCTTGATACGCTCGATCACATGGCCTAGACGAACCTCTTCGCTTGCATAGGTGGCGGAAAGGGGCTGGAAGATAGCGCTGCCGATTAGCTCTACGACCTGGGTCGGATTGTGCCTGTAGCTCTGAATCTCTTCGAGGTCGAGAAGAGCCAGATCGATCTGGTCCATCACCAGTCGTCGGTCGGCGCGGTCCTGGGGACCGAGACCCTCAGCCGGTGCTCTGTCCTCGAAGGTCTGCCGCCATTTTTTGTAGAACCTGAGGTCGTCGAGCCTGGCTTTCAGGCTCATGTCATCGAGCATGGCGTCGAGGGTCAGGGTCTTACCCGTGACCGGATCTTTGTGCTGGTGATAGCCGGCCTGGGAAGCAGAAGACGGAGAGCGGGCCAGGGACTCTTTCATGAATCGGTCGCTCAGCTCGGCAAAGACCTTGCCACTGTCGGCTTTCGAAAGTGCGCCGGTTTTCGGTCTGGTCTCCACTGCCGCATCCCTGCCCGTGCCCTTAGCAGCTTTCGGGTCGGCAGCCATGACCGAGACACCGTTAGCCAGCCCCATCGATAAGGCCAGGGTGATGGTGAGGGCGGTCTTGAAGCGCATGGATTCTCCTTCTTTCTCTTTCTCTCTATTTTCAGTCCCGGCTGAAGAGCAGGCAATAACTGTGATCGTAACCATATCCGTAGCCATTTTCCCAGCAGATGACGATCTCGCCTTCGAAGTGCAGGACTTCCGATACGGAGCGGGCTATGTCCCAGGCCAGGGTTGTGACTGTGTTCTCCACTTCGTGCTTGAGGTTGGAGACCTCGATCACTACTCTGGCCCCGATGCTGAGATGGGCGCTCATCTGTCTGTAGATCGAAGCCAGATCGTCGAGATATTTCTTGTAGCCGTGCTTGATCTCGAACTCGGCGCTGTAGTTGGTTAGTGGATCCTCCCGGTGATGGGAGCCCATATAAGGAGGGGAGGTGATGGAGAAATCTATGGGAGGCAGGTCGAACTCGGAAAGCTTGCGTGAGTCGCCATTGAGCGCCCGCTCCGGGTGCTCAAGAAGATTCCTGCAGTACTGCCAGCGTCTCTCGTCGAACTCGATTCCGTAGCCCTTTCTGTCGAAGCGCTCGGCAACCACCAGGGTGGTACCGTAGCCCATGAATGGGTCGAAGACCACATCGCCGTTTTTCGAATAGTCCAGGATGAAGCGTTCCACCAGTGCTTCGCTGTAGCGCACGTCATTGCCGTGGAACTCTTCCGGGAGCTCGGCCTTGTGCTCGTTTCTCAGGTGGAGAAAAGTCTTCAATTTCGTTCGGTCTGGTAATTGCGTTCTATCAAGCTGCGGCGAGATCATAGCACGCCGGCTATTCCGTATCCCCCGGGTGTTTGGCATCGATCGCTTTGCTTTCGGCTCTGCGCATCTCGTTGAGGTAGTTGATCGCCCTGCGGGGGTCGTTTCTCATGAGATGCTCTAGAAATGCGAGCTTGAGATCTCTTACCATCTCGGGCTCGTCTCCGGCCCTTTCCAGAATCTCGATGGCCCACTCCAGAACCCCGGCAGCCAGGCAGTGCTCTTCGTGCTTCTCATATAGATCCGCCATCTCGACTAGAAGCGGAACCAGCTTTTTCGTGCCGGTGCCGTTTTCGGTCTCTTTCAAGACGAGCAGGGCGCGAAAGAGCGGCTCGAGACCGCCGTTCAGATCCTCTGAGCGCCAGCTCTCGATCACCGCCTCGAGAGCGCTGGCAGCGTTTTGCACCAGGTTTCTCTGTTCTCCTTCTAGAGGAGGCACGCAGGGCGGGCGACGCCAGGCTTTGTGCGACATATTCATCATGGCGCCTATCGTGGCTGTGGTGAAGGCGACCTGAATATCCGGATTTTCCTTGATAAAGGCGCGACGATTGCTATCTGTCTCGAAAACTTCTTCGTCGAGAATCTCGTTGCAGAGCTCCACACATTCATCGCAGATATATACGCCCGGACCGGCGATGAGCTTTTTCACCTGGTCCTGGCTTTTCCCGCAGAACGAGCACTTGAGCCTTGGTGGTTTGAGCATATCCAATCTATATCACCCGGCCCCGATTTTCCGCCACCTTAGTTATTGCCCACTTTTGACCCGGTTCAGTCCTGCTCCCACCGATTTTTGGTAACCTATTCCTTTCTTTCGAGCCATCTTACCTGAGGGGGCTGATATGGGCGGCAACTATGCTGTTGGTGTGGATCTCGGCGGAACGAAGATCCTGGCCGGTGTCGTAGATACGAAGACCGGACGCCTCGTGGCATCCAAGAAGAAGAAGACCAAGCAAGCCACGCACACCACCCTGATCGAGCGGATTACATCCGCTGTCAACGAGGCCATGGAAACCGCCGGTATCGACCGGCGCTCCGTTGGTGGTATCGGAGTTGGTGCGGCCGGCATGGTCGACCGCAAAGAAGGGGTTCTTCTCGCTGCCGCCAACCTGGGCATCAACAATGTCCCTATCACCGAGCCTCTCAACGAGTATTACGGCGTTCCTACAAAGCTGGGCAACGACGTGGAGGTGGCCACCCTGGCCGAGAAATATTTCGGCGCCGGTCGCAATTGCGAGCACTTCGCCTGCGTATTCGTCGGCACCGGCATAGGCTCGGGCATCGTCGTCAACGGCGAGTTGATCAGGGGCGCCACCGGCACAGCCGGAGAAGTCGGGCATACGATCTTGTTTCCGGACGGCAGGCAATGCGGTTGCGGGCACCTGGGTTGTCTGGAGGCTTATGCCTCGCGGACGGCAATTGCCAAAGTCCTCAAGGGAGCCATCGACCGGGGCGTGACCAGCTCGGTGGCGAGCAAGATCGACGAGACCAAAGGGATTCTTCGCTCCAAGACCATCGCCGAGGCTATAGACGAGGGAGACAAGCTGGTCAGTGGTGCCATCATAGACGGTGCTCGCTACCTGGGCATCGGGCTGGCTTCGGTGGTCAATTTCTTCAATCCCGAACGGATTATCCTGGGCGGTGGGCTGGTGGAGGCTGTGGATCTCTACTTCGAGACCGTCAAGGAAGAGGTGAAAGCTCGATCCCTTCCCATTCCGGGCAAAAAGCTCAAAGTCGTGAAAGCCGGTCTCGGCGACTATGCCGGTATCGTCGGTGCCGCTCTGCTGGTGACGGCAAACGGCAAACCGGTCGTTAAAAGCTGATTCGGAAGGCCAGCTCGGAAGTCCCGTCGGAAATCAGATTCAGACAGGCTGGGCAGCCAGCTCGGTCTTGCTCCCCGGGGTATAGCGTGAGCCCTGGCGGGTGCCTCGTCTTTGAAGCTCGGCTTTGATCTTGTCCATGATCCGCTCTTTCTCGAAAGCCCAGGCTGGAGCGATAATCTCGTCCTGACTCCCTTCGGCTACCAGGCGCATGACCACCATATCTTCGGGTATGAGCTCCAGGGCGTCGGCCACCAGGCGCACATAACGGTCTTCATCGAGGACCGGCAGATGGCCCAGGCGATAATCCATCTCCATAGGTGTGCCTTTATAGATGCAGAGCTGGTGGATCTTTATTCCTTCTATATCGGTGTCAGCAACCTGTCTGACCGTCTCGAGCATCATCTCGTCGGTTTCCCCGGGAAGCCCGAAGATCAGGTGGGTGGCAAGGAGCAGGTCACGTTTGCGAGCGCGTCTGACAGCATCGAAGAACTCTTTGGCGGAATGACCGCGATTGATCGCTTCCAGGGTCTGATCGAAGGCTGATTGCAGACCGACTTCCAGCCAGACGAAAGTTTTCTCCGCATACTCTGCCAGGAGGTCGAGAATATTGTCCTCCAGGCAGTCCGGGCGCGTGCCTATACAGATCCCTTCGATCTCGGGAAATTCCAGGGCGACATCATAGATCGTACGGAGCACGCCTTCCGGCGCATAAGTATTGGAGAAGGCCTGGTAATAGGCAAGGAATTTGCGGGCCCGGTAGCGTTTGCCGATGCGGCGCATGCCTTTCTCGAGTTGCTCTCTGACCGAGACGCTCAGGTCGATGGTGGGGGCGCCGGAGCCCCTGTCGTCGCAAAAAGTGCAGCCGCCGAAGGCTCTGACCCCGTCGCGATTCGGGCAGGTGAAGCCGGCGTCCACCGGGATGCGGTAGACACGCTCGCCGAAGCGATCTCTCAAATACCTGTTGAACGACCGGTAGGGTTCGGTCATGGTCGGCCTCTCTGGTTGCAAAGTCCAATCTTACTACATAAGTTTCGAAGTCCCGGAAGTTCAGTTGACACTGAAAATGCTGCCTGGTATTCTGCTAAATCTCTTGCAGGATGGTTGCCCCCATCGTCTAGAGGCCTAGGACACCTCCCTTTCACGGAGGCGGCAGGGGTTCGAATCCCCTTGGGGGTAGATTTTTCGAGAACAGGCGCGGAGCATATAAATGCCGCGCTTTTCTGCTTTTGGGGACTCCCTCGGGAGCACCGGGAAAGGGTCGGAAAAAGAGCCGATAAAGCCCCATGTTTGTTGCGATGTGTAACGCCCCGGGGTCTGGCCAAGCTTGGCAATATTTCATCTGTGGGCTTTGATCCGGCCCGTGGTAGCGCATCTGGTATCACTTCCCGGTTTCACTCTCCGCTCCCCTTTCGGCGATTCTCTCCTCGATATTCATCTGCCTTTCCAGCGGACCGGGCTTCCGTAAATTTGACGCCGGTGCCAATAGTGCGATAATTCCAGAATAGGAAGGACAGCCGGCTCAATGGTCAAGAACTCATCAGTTGTCAAACTTGGAGAGCTGCTCATCAAGCTCGGTATCTTGGAAGACGAGCAGCTCGACGAAGCGATCCGCACTGCCGGAGAGACCGGTCTGCCTATCGGTCGCGTTCTCATAATGTCTGGTTTCATCACCGACCGCGAGTTGCAGGCAGCGGTCCAGGCTCAGTCGTTGATCAAAGACAAGCTCCTGGAATCGGACATGGCTCTGGGCGCCCTGAAAGTAGTCCGCAAAGAAGACATCTCCCTGGAGCAAGCGCTAAGGCGCATGGGCTGGATCAATAAGAAAGTCCTGCCTACCGCCAAACTCGGTGAGCTCCTGGAGAAAGCCGAAATGGTCAGCGACGATCAGCTCAAAGAAGCTCTCCGCACCAGCCAGGAGACCGGGCTGCCCCTGGGTCGGATTCTTGTGCTCACCGGTTCGCTCAGTGACGAGATGCTCTCATCGGCGCTTACGGCGCAGATTCTGATCAGGGACGGCAAGGTCTCTCTGGAGCAAGCGGTCCAGGGCTTGCGCTCGAGCCGCAACCGCCGGGTCTCCCTGGAAGTGACCCTCAACGAGCATGGTTTCTACAAGCCCCCCAGCCGGCAGAGCGTTCGTCTGGGCGAGCTCTTCGTCCTTTCCGGGCTGGTCACCGAGACCGATCTCATGGGTGCCCTGGAAATCGGCCTCACCCGGGAAATGGCTATTGGTCAGGTCCTGGTGGAGTGGGGCTATGTCTCGAGAGATGTCCTCAACTCGGCCCTCAAGTTTCAAGAGATGGTGGTGAACGGCACCCTGACTGCTCTCCAGGCGGCAGAGGCTCTGCGCCAGGTGGCGACAAGAAAAGTCTCCATGGCTCAGGCCGTGGGCGAGCTGGGCTTTTCCCGGGAAGATCGAAACGAGTCATTCAACCTGGGCGATCTTCTCAAGGCTTCCGGGATAGTCACCGAGGAGGACATCACCAAAGCGATCGCGCTTTGCGCCCGGAACTCGGCGCTCATAGGCAAGATCCTCCTGGTTACCGGCATGATCAACGAGCAGACCCTGCATGCCTCCATGCGGGCACAGTTTCTCCTGCGGGAAGGCTTCTTCAAGATGGATCAGGCTGTGGTGGCGCTCAATTACTGCCAGAAGCAACAGGTCAGTTTCGACGATGCCCTCAGCGAGCTCGGCTGGACCGTGCCCACCAGAGGTGCGCTTCCCGGCGAGCTGGAGAACGAGGACAGATTGAAAGCCTGACCTGGGTCAGCGAGTGCTTGACATGAGGGCTTGCCTGGTCAGGTCAGGTCAGGTCAGGTCAGGTCAGGTCAGGACTCTTGCTCGATTCCTCCCGGATTTCAGCCCCTTTTTCGTCCTTCAGAGGTAGAAAAACCTACTGAGAGCGGTTAGCATATGCAGGATTAGATCTCCTTTACCGCTCCGGCATTCGTTGCGATATCGGAAGTCTGTCTGGTTGTCATAAAAGACCGCTTCAAGAAAAAGGACAAGCAAATGGTAGAAGTGCAAACCGATACACTCAAAACCGCTGCCAAACTGGCGCAGCAATTCCGCGTCGACAGCATCCGTTCCACCACCCAGGCAGGATCCGGTCACCCGACATCCTGCATGTCGGCAGCAGACCTCATGTCTGTCCTGCTCACCAAGTACTTGAAGTTCGACTTCGCCAATCCGAAATACGACAACAACGACCGTCTGGTCTTCTCCAAAGGGCACGCCGCGCCGCTTCTCTACGCCATGTACAAAGCCGCCGGCGCCATCACCGATGAAGAGCTCATGACCCTTCGCAAATTCGGCAGCCGCCTGGAGGGTCACCCGGTACCGGAAGTGCTTCCTTATGTAGAAGTCGCCACCGGCTCACTCGGTCAGGGTCTGCCCATGGCCGTGGGTATGGCCATCAACGCCCGTTATCTCGACAAGCTTCCTTATCGTACTTGGGTCCTCCTGGGCGACAGCGAGATGGCGGAAGGATCGGTCTGGGAAGGCATGGCCAGCGCCGCTCACTATAAGCTCGACAATCTCACCGCCATACTCGACATGAATCGTCTGGGCCAGCGCGGCGAAACCGCCCTGGGCTGGAACTCCGATGCTTACGCCGAGCGGGCCAGAGCTTTCGGCTGGCACACGATCCAGATAAGCGGTCATGACCTGGAAGCCATCGACAGGGCAATCGCCGAAGCAGTTGCCACAACCAGCCAGCCCACCCTGATCATCGCCAAGACCGAGAAGGGTCATGGTTTCCCCCTTGTGGAAAATAAAGACAACTGGCACGGCAAGCCTCTGGGCAAAGACGAAGCCAAAGAAGCCATCGCGCATCTGGGTGGCGAGTCCAATCTCACTATCGAAGTGGCCAAGCCCGATTCCATTCCGTCTGCTGACAAGCGCGCTGCCGTGCATGGCTCCGGCAAGTTCGACTGCCCGTCTTATTCGGGACCGGTGGCTACCCGCGAAGCTTATGGTGACGCGCTCCGGGCACTCGGTGACGGTTTCGGCGACGTGGTCGTCCTCGACGCCGAAGTCTCGAACTCGACTTATGCCGAGAAGTTCTCCAAAGCGCACCTCGATCGTTTCTTCGAGATGTATATAGCCGAGCAGCTCATGGTCGGCGTGGCATGCGGCATCGCTACCCACGGCAAAAAAGTATTTGCTTCGACCTTCGCGGCTTTCCTCGCCCGGGCCTATGACTTCGTGAGAATGGCAGCGGTCTCCCGTGCCACCATCAAGCTCTGCGGCTCCCACGCCGGCTGCTCCATAGGTCAGGACGGTCCCTCCCAGATGGCTCTGGAGGACCTGGCTATGTTCCGCAGCCTGCACGGCAGCACCGTTCTCTATCCCAGTGACGGTGTCTCGGCTTCGCATCTGGTGCATGCCATGAAAGATCTGGACGGCATCTCTTATATGCGGACTACAAGAGCCAAGACCCGCGTCATCTACAAAGAGGACGAGCAATTCCCCATTGGCGGGAGCAAGGTCCTGCGTAGCTCGGACAACGATCAGGTCACCCTCATCGGCGCCGGCATCACCCTTCACGAGTGTCTGAAAGCTTATGACGAGCTCAAAGATCAGGGCATTCATGTGAGGGTCATCGACCTCTATTCAATTAAACCGGTGGATCGCAAGACCCTGCACGAGGCGGCTGAAAAAACCGAATACTTCATCACTGTCGAGGACCACTGGCCGGAAGGCGGAGTCGGCGATGCCGTGCTCGAGGCCTTCAGCACCGTCGGCGCTGCCGGCCGCGGCGACAAGCTGGTCAAGCCAGCCGCCACTCCCAAGCTGGTCAAGCTCGCCGTGCGCGACATGCCCGGCTCCGGCGAGCCCGAAGAGCTGATGGAAGCTGCCGGGATCACCGCCAGCCACATTGTCCGCACGGTCAAAGGACTGATCGACTAGGTCCCCTGGAGGTCTTCTCGAGGAACTTCCCTTGAAACCTCCCTGGATCATCTCAGAGCAGCCCTTATAAAGATGGGCTGCTCTTTCTTTCTTTCTTTCTTTCTCTCTTTCTCGGGGCGTGATTTCGAAAAGTGTATAGAATCGGCATTTGATATCTTTTGAAGAATAAAAATCAGGGCTTTTTGATTCCTCAAAAGATATCAGTCTCGGTCGGGATCCCCTGGCGGGGACTCTTTGCAAATTACTAAAGTATATAATAAACCACACGACGGACCAAAGATTGGTTCCGGAATCCCGTTACCAATCTTGGTTGCTGCTCTCTCTCTGGAAAACCTTTCGGTCGGATTGCTTTTGTTCAGTCTATGAAGCAGGAGATGATGATCACTGTAGCGAGGAAGGGGAAGAACGAAGCGATGAATTCTGTTCCCGAAAGTAATGCATCGTACATATTCGTCCCTCCCCGTGAGCAACCGCCGTGACTCGACGTTAGCCTAAACCCCCGGAGAATCCAAACTTCCGGGAGGGAAGCAGCGCCCCGGTGCGCGGGCTGAGCGGGCTGAAATGTATTGCGCTGTAAGGGTTTGCGATTTTGGTGCCGATATCGATAGCCGGAAAGTGAGGCGGTTTAAACCAAAGAGGGTCTAGCACGAGGACCGGATGCAGCGGCTGGCCCAGTTCGCGCGAATTGTTGCAAGTATGGTGGTGAGCCCCTCTCTTGCTATGCTTATGATCTGTATTCTCCATCCTGGAAGTGGTCGGAACATGGAAAAGACTCTGGAGCTGGCAGACGCCTTGAAGGAAGAGACGATTGCCTGGCGGCGGCATCTTCACAGCATTGCCGAGGCGAGCTTCAAAGAGGCTGAGACAGCGAAGTTCGTCGCGGGTAAGCTCGAGGAGTTCGGCTATAAGATCAGGTCGCCCCTTGCCGGCACCGGGCTGATTGCCGATCGAGATGGCGATTCGGGTGGTCCCGGCGATTCGGGTGGTCCCGGCGATTCGGGTGGTCCCGGCGGCTCGGGTGGTCCCGGCGGCTCGGGTGGTTCTGGTGAGACCCGACATCCGACGGTGGCGATAAGAGCCGAGCTCGATGGCTTTCCTGTCCAGGAGACCAATCGTCTTGCCTATGCCTCGAAGAATGCCGGGGTCATGCATTCCTGCGGTCACGACGCCAATATGGCAAGCACCCTGGCGGCAGCGAAGATTCTCTCGGAGTGCGACTATCCCGGACGTATCCGGATCATCATGCAGCCGGCTTCCGAGATTGCCGCCGGCGAGGACCTCAAGTCGGGCGCCCAGAGGATGATCGAGGACGGTGCTCTCGAGGGTGTCGATGCAGTCATCGGTTTGCATGTGGACAGCACTATCGATAGTGGCAAGGTCGGAATCATCGAAGAGCCGGTGGTGGCGAAGACGAGATTCTTCAACATAGTCTTCGAAGAGGGACGGGTTCTCGATCCGGTGCATGCCGGCGCGAGAGTGATCGATGCATTATTCAACGAGTTCGAGGACTGGAGTGTCGAGGACAGGAAAAAGGCTCTTTCGCTCACCGGTCTCACGGTGGAGGAGGAAGGCTCGAGAAAAGCCGTAGTTCGAGGCACTCTCGAATATTTCAGTCGCGATATGCTTTCCTCTATCAAGACCAGGCTGCAGTCGGCCTGCCAGAAAGGCGCCGGCGGCGAATGCCGCCTGGAGTTCGATTCGGATCATCCAGCCGAAATGGATCCGGCTATTGTCGATGCCGTGCGCGAGGTGAGCCTGGAACTTCTTGGCGCCGATGCCGTGAAGATCTTGAAGCGTAAAACCTGGACAGAGGATTTCTCGAACTATGCCCAGGCGCTTCCGGCGGCCCTCCTGCTGCTGGGCACCGGCGCCACCGGCAAACCGCGCATCGCGCATACAGGTGGCTTCGACATCGATGAGTCCCACCTGCACTCGGGGGCTGCCATCCTGGCTGCGTCCGCCCTCTCGATTTTGAAGAAGCTGAGTAAATAGCAGGCTGGAAGTATCAGGTCGAGAACGCGGCAGGCGGAGAACCCAGTCGAGGCGCGGCAGGCGGAGAACCCAGTCGAGAACGCGGCAGGCGGA